>Ga0302230_10000775_pt1 | contig 23810 bp, 42 predicted proteins | sample II_Palsa_N2_1_FD_193523 | JGI IMG/M metagenome (GOLD analysis project Ga0302230, IMG submission 193523) | Peat permafrost microbial communities from Stordalen Mire near Abisko, Sweden - II_Palsa_N2_1 | ecosystem: Environmental > Terrestrial > Soil > Palsa > Peat permafrost | place: Sweden... | reverse complement strand
GGGAGTTTAGTTTTTTCGAATGCCGCATTAAACTGACCATCGTTCAACGACACGCCACAGCTGGCGCCACACTTCAATGTTGCGCTCAAAGGGCGTCATCAGCAGCTCCTCCTTCTCCTGCAGCGCAGCGAGAGAGCGGCGCCACTCGAGGAAGGCGTCACGTTCCTTGCCCTGGAGCTCTGGGCCCGACATTGTGTTGTCCCATTTGGGCCTACGCGGGATGCGCAGCGCACTCACGTTCTCCTTCATCAAACGGGTAATCTTGGCCTCCTGCTCGGGCGTGAGCTTGGAACTGGACGCCGTGTCCGCGTCCACGATGACCTTGACATTGCGCCGCTCGGCCGTAAAGTCGGTACCTGCGAGTTCGGCCGTGCTCAGGAACTCGTCCAGGTCCTAGCATCAAGTGTTAGAGAGTCTCTCGATACTGCTGTGTGCGTCGGCTCACCCTCTGCTCCGTCACCGACTGGTACTTGGTCCATTTTGCTCCGTCATCCAGCTCAGTTGTGTGGTTCTATTGCGTAATCCCAACCGGTCAACGTCATATGTTGGCACATCTCGACATACGTGCGAGTACTCGTCCGGCCGGCGCGAGTAGTCGAACCGGTCTTTGACCAGCGCGCGACCCAGCGACGCCGCCGACTTCTTCACGGCGCGTCGTCCCATCCTAGCCACGTGGCGATTGATCGATGGAAAAAGTTGAACTAAGCTTTTGAACTCGCCGGTCAAAAAAAAAAAAAAACCATGGGTTTGTCCATCTCGGTAAGATCTGACTCTCCCCGACAGCCCTGGTGGCTCTGCGGTGGTGGTGGTGGTGGTGGTGGTGGTGGCGGGCGGCGGCGGGGGGGTAGTAGCGGTAGTAGAGGAGGGCGTTGGAAAGAGAAGAGGAGAGAAAATGTCACTCGGGTGGGGATTTTTCAGTCGTCACACGCCCCGGCAGAAAAACGGTCCTCTCGCGATCCTCCATGATGGTTCTCACCGTTGCCCTTGTGCTTGTATTCTTTTCTTTTTTTTTCTTTTTGCTTGGCTTGTTTACTGCAGACTTGTGGTCCCGAAGAAGCCATCGTCAAGTCTGGTACGTCGTTGTTTTGATTTTCTTGGAAAAACTGAACAATGCGGTTGGCTTTGCGCAAATAAACACAGGCGCGTGCTTGGCGGAGCCTCTGATCATCAATGGTGGCTATGCTATGAAGCTGCCTTTTGTGCAAGAGATCCAGCGGTACAATATGCGTTGTCTATTTGTGGATACAAACATTCTTTGACATCTAGCCTTGATTTGACTGTGATGACGCTCGACATCGTCAGTCCTTTGGTCTACACCAAAGTCGGTGTGCCCATCACCGTGTCGAGTGTTGCGCAAGTCCGCATCTCTCGCTATCCCGACACGCTCAAGATCGCAGCCAGCCAGTTCCTCGGCATGACCCGATCCGAAGTCGAGCGTGTGGCCACTCAAACGCTTGTACAGCCAATTGTGTGGGGTGTTTTTTTTTTTCCTGATCGGTCATCTTTGCTTGCTCAGGAGGGCCATCAACGTGCCATCATGGGTACGCTCACCGTCGAGGAGATCTACATGGATCGCAAGAAGTTTGCCGTGGCAGTCCGTGAAGTTGCCGCCCCCGACGTGGGCAATCTCGGCATTGAGATTGTCTCGTACACGATCAAGGATGTCAAGGTGTGGCAGTCTTTGTTTGTACTAAGGTATTGAATTATTCCTCTTCTCTAGGATGAGGAGGGCTACCTGGACGCGCTCGGCAAGAAGCGTACGGCCGAAGTCAAACGAGATGCTCGTATCGGCCAGGCTCAGGCTGACAAGGAGGCAGCGATCAAAGAGGCGGAAGCCAAGCGCCAGCAAATGGCCGCCAAGTACGCCGCAGACATCGAGATTGCCGACTCGGACAAAAAGTACCAGCTCCAGAAGGCTGCCTTTGACCGCGAGGTGTTTACCGGTAATACAAAGGCAAAAAAAAAAATTGTGCCAATATTAATAAATAAAATTAAAAAAACAATAAATATTCAGAAAAGGCAAAGGCTGAACTCGCCGGAGAGCTCCAACAGGCAAAGACGCTCCAGGACATTCGCAAGGAAGAGATGGAGATTCTTGTCGTCGAGCGACGGAAGCAGATTGAGATCGAAGAGCAGGAGATCTTGCGCATGGAGAAGGAGCTGGAGGCGTCGGTCAAGCGTCCCGCTGAGGCCGCTCGCTACAAGACGGAGCAACTTGCCGAGGGCCAACGGTACGGCTGATGTTGATCAGTTCTTGTGCTGACAAGAAAATAACTAGCATCCAAATGATCAAGGCCGCCGAGGCCGAGGCCGAGCAAATAAGAAAGCAGGGTGAGGCCAACGCCCAGGTCGTCCAGGCAAAGGGTGCCGCTGAGGCCGAGCAGATGGCCCTCAAGGCAGAGGCCTGGAAGCAGTACACTGAGGGTGCCTACCTCGAGATGATCATCAGCAAACTCCCTGAGATTACTGCCGAGATTGCTCGCCCCCTCTCCAACACCTCCAAGGTGAGCTTTTTTTTTGTCGAGTATTTCTAAAAATCACCAAAATAAAAATAAAAAAGATTGTCGTTGTCGGAAGCTCCAATGGCTCTGGATCAGGCAACCGTATCACCGAGGAGGTCGCTGGCACCCTTGCCCAGTTGCCCACCGTCGTGCAGAGCCTGACTGGTCTTGATCTTCACGACGCAATGAAGAAGTTTGCCACGGTCAAGTAATTTTTTCTTGTTTTTCCGCCCTCCAGTTTTTCGCCTGTGTCCCCCTCCCCATGCACACTTCTGCTCGCTTGCATTCCCCCCCCCCCCGCTGTATCATTTGAAAAAAAAAATTTTTTTTTTTTAGTTCTGAACAAATGGAAAGAAAAATTTCCGAAAAACTTGGAAAAAAATGCGGGAAGAAATTGCACGGCTCGTGCACGAAAAATTCGCGCAGCTGCCACGAAAGGGCAAGCCGGCAAGCAACGAGTGGTCTGTGCTGGCGGGAGTGGTCGCGGAGACTGTGTCGGGCGATCTGGAGGTGCTCGTGGTGACGACGGGGCTGAAATGCCTGGGATCGGTCAACTATGAGGCCGATGGCAGCGCCGTTCACGACAGCCACGCCGAGGTCCTGGCCAGACGTGCGATGGTGTCCCTGCTCCTCGACGACATTGCGCTCTTGGCAGCGGCACCGCGCGACGGTACCGGCGACAACAAGAAGACTGTCCTGCTCGAGAGGAACCCCGACAAGGCTCACAATACAATGCAGCTGAGACGCAGGAGCGACATCAAGAGCCTCTGTCTGTACATTAGCCAGACCCCGTGTGGCGACGCCTCCATCTTCCCGGCCAAGGCATCGCAGGTGCTGTCGCCTCATCCGACCGCGACGGCAGCGACAACTGGAAGCAAGCGGAAATTAGATGAGGACGAAGACAACGTGGAATCACAAGACTCGGGAGCCACGACACCCAGTAATGTCGCCGATGGGGACGACTGGGACGACCTCCAACGAACGGGCGCCAAGTGTGTCCCTGACGGCCCGCAGGACCCGGTACTCTTTTTTTTTTTTTTTTTTTTTTTTTTTTTTTTTTTGATTGTGAAATATATTTATTGTCGTCTCAGATGGAGGACGGTGTCCGCTACCATGTAACGGGCGCTTTGCGGATCAAGCCAGGGAGAGGGCATCCGACGCAGTCGCTCTCGTGCAGCGACAAGATTGCGCGATGGTGCATCCTGGGCTTTCAAGGCGCGATGGTGGCGCGATGGACGGGGCCTTTGTACTTTGACTCGATCGTGGTCGGCGCAATGTATGACCAGGCAGCCCTGCATCGCGCCGTCCACGGACGATTGCTAAAGGGGAAAACTACGGACTGGGCGGGGCAACTACCGGCCCCGTACCGTCTGCATGCTCCCGCGATTGTGCCGACGACCCTGCGTGCTCCGTGCGATCGCACCCTTGTTGGGGCAGCCGTGACTGCAGCATCCGCAACCATAACAGCAGCAGTGAAACCTGTCTTGCGAACCGCAGATGCAGCGATCGTGTGGGCAGCCAACTGGCCCGTGCACCAGGCTGTCGTCAAGGGTCGCATCCAGGGCGCCTCGCCGAAGAACGGGGTCTACCCCAGAGCGGCACGCTCGCGGATCTGTCGGCTGGAGCTGTTTGGGATTGCCGTCTCTGCTGAAGCGTCTGATGCCTCGGATGCCACTGAGTCAGAGTCCTACGAGCAGTTCAAGCAAGCCGCCACGGACTACCAGAAGGCCAAGCGGATCGCGATCGACCAGGGCCCATTGCACGGATGGATCGAGCAGCCCAATACGTTGATGCAGTTTCATTATTCCGGTCTTACATAGCAAATAGAGAATAAAACTATTCGTTGATTGCAATTCGAATCCGTTGGTGTGATGGACGAGGAACCCTGGGGATTGTCACGCGCAAGCCCTCGTCCTCGAAGCGGGCGGAAATCTCATCCGGCAGAGAGTCGTCCGGGATTTCAAAGTGCTGTTCGATTGTTCCTCTGGCGGTGTCGGCAGCGGCCGTAGTGATTGTCAACGTCGATCCCTGCCAAAAAAAAAAAAAAAATAAAAAAAAAATAAAAAAATACGTTTGTGAAGCTTGGAATAATTCAAACCAATAGTTGGAGACCAACGTCCTCCCGGCCCCGCAAGCCCGGGATGGCCGCGACCAGTTCGTACACAGTCTCTGTTTCGTGGACTTCAACACGGATTGCGGTCGCCCTATGCTGCCTCAGCTCGGTTGCGAGCATGTATTCGCGAGCCTGAACGAACAAACAATAAAACATTGCACAGAATAATAATACTGGTCCTAACCATGTGCTCCATCAGCTGCCGTTGACGAGGCGTGAGGAAGCGGCGTGGGTTCACAGCAACGTTGTTGCCGGGCCGAATCATGGATGGGCGAACACTCGGCGCGAAAAAAAAAGAAAAGTGACAACACCACATTGAACACACTGCTTCACAGGACACGACAGCTAACCAAACTTAAGAACTCTCCATCAAGACGACCTTGTCTGCGTCCTCGTCATCGTCAAGAAGCGGCGATGAAGTGTCCACATCCATGCCATCCTTGTCCACGCCGATCGGCACAGTCGCGTGGGGAAGAACTTGGTCATCCTTGTTTGCCAAAGTTGAAGGTGCATCTCGGACAGGGGAAGGGACAGGGGCCTCAGGAGCCTGTGGAGGGGCAACCTCAAGGCTGGTTGGCGTCGCTGGCGTCTTTGTCTGTTTTTTTTTTTTATGTTTTCAAGCAACATAATAAATGGAAAAAAAAAACAAAAAAAGTACCTTGGCGCTAGCCATTGACGAGGAACGACGGCCGCTGTTGGCCATAGTAGGCGGAGGGACAGAACTGATGGCGTTTTTTGGCACAACACTGGGGATTCCGCTAAAGGAATATAGGACGTCGAGCGGGGGTTTCACACCAGGGGCAGGTTTTCCGTACTTGTACGTCCGGCGGTTCCTGAGGGCACACTTGGGACACTCGTATTCAATCTACACGAAGAAGAAAAAATAAAAATAAAAAACACGCTCCAAACTACCAGCCTACCCTGTTGGCATCCTCTTCCTTCACGTCGATACAATAGAGGTGGAACCATTCGTCGCACCCGTCGCACGCCAGCATAGTAAGATCTCCGGCAGGAGCTCGACAGAGGCAGTAGCTTTCGTCCTTTGGCTCGTCGCCTGCAGCCGATCTCGAGCGATCCCGTCGGGCACCCGACGACGGTCTCCTGCGTTTGGCAGGATTGGCAGGAGCAGCGGCAGCCACGTTTCCATGTGGCCCATTCTCAGAGTCTCCGGACCGTTTTTGCGACTGCGGCATCGGCGACGAGGAGTAGGACGAGATCACAGGGGAAGACTGCAAAGTGTCTGCGAGAGCAGGTGGGGCGGCAAAGGCCATGGCAGTAACTGAAGGCAAGTTAAGCGTGCCACTTGTGTAGGCGGTCGGAAGACCTAGCTGCTGTTGCAGGGGCGCCGGTTCTTGCTGTTGTGTCGGCTCGTTGGGGCTATTGGCTTTGGAAATCATGGAGGCTGTCACGGGCGGGAGGACACCAGCGAGCGCAGTGAGCGCCGACAAATTGACGACACGGTTCTGCGAGTTGGACAACATTGCCTGCGCTGCCCACGCCGCTCGTTCAAACTCATCCAGACGCAGGTTCAGTTTGACCATCTGCTGGTGCGTCCGCGGAAGGTGGAGGTCTTGGGTGCCCTTGCGAAGGAGCTCTTCGATTTGTGGTGGCTGGTTTTTATTTATTTATTGAATAATTTATATACGCACAATCAGCAGCAGTTTTTTTACCCCTGTATCCGAGTTGACAAGAGCCGCAGTGGCATCGCGGATCCACTTGTTGACCTTGTGCTCGTGCAAGAGGTTTCGTAGCTGGGTGAGCTCGTCGCACGCGGGGACACCAGACAAAGTCGCCTCCTTGATAATCTGACGGAAGTCCTTGATCTGCAATTTCATGTCGTAGCCACCTCGAAGGATCACCCGTGCTCGCGTGAGCCAGTCCGAGACGATAGTCTGTTGCTTGGTCTCGCGAATGAGGTGCAACTCGGGTGTGCTCACCTCCAGCAGAAGAGCTTGCCGCAAGAAAACGTCGAGGACTTTCAGATCGACATTTGGAGCTTGAATGGCGGCGTTCACTTTCAGCTGCCACTCGTGGATCAATGCAAACTGCCAAGGAAAGAAAAAATTTCGACATCAAATTAAGAGTAAATAGGTCTTACCAGCTCGATCGCAAGCTTCAGTTCGACCGGGGGCACGACAGAGAGCTTGACGGCGTCGCGCAGCCACGCAAGGCACACAATCATCTCGGGGCTGGAAGTGGCATGCGGAACAAGCTTGGACTGATCACACAGAGGGCAGAGGTCTGCAACATGGCACACATGAACAAACAGCAACAGCCGAAAGGCTATTTCCATACAGTCTTTGGTCGTCGTCGCCAGCTTTTTCGACACGCCAATGCACTTGCCGTGGAACCACTCCTTGCAGCACTCACACTCGATCATCATGCCCCCTTCACGTTGTCTGCAAAGGCAGTACACCTTGCTTTCCTGGATACCGGGAGAAAAAAAGGAATATTTATCTGGTTCTAAAAAAAGGAAAAAACAACAACAACAACAACATACGGCGCTGTCCTCTTTGGCATCGCGTGGCAGCAAAATGGTCTTTGTGTGAGCGACAAGCTCGCGAAGTCCCTCATCGAACGAGGATACCTGGCCGCGTCGATAGAACAGGTTGCGGCCTCGCACGACCCATGATTCGGCTGCATCAAGGATCTGTTTGAGCGACTTGATTTCTTGGGTCACCGTTCCGTGAGCGCTGCGACCTATTTTATTTATTTATTTCATTTAAAAATTTTTTGATAAAAAGAAGGGCATCGCACCTGTTTCAATGATGCCCTTGATGTCCTCAGTTGACTTTCTGGGATCCTCGACAGACACAAGCTTGAGGATGAACTCGCCAACGTCCCGTTGCTCCTTTGCCGCTGAGAGAGAAGTTGGCAAATGTGCAATGCGCGGTGCGGTAGCGATAAAAGACGCAGCAGCTGACGAGGAGGACGAAGCCGATTCGTTCACTTCCGGCTTGATAGGGACTTTGTCCGTCGCGTCTGCTTTAGACGAGGTGTCCACCGAGATAGGGGCAGGCGAGTCCTCCTCCGAGTCGTGTACCGTCGTGGGGTGTGTGAGCAAGCCAGGCGTTGTCGCAGGCGTTGACAAAGCCTCGGTGCTTTCGGCCACGGTACTCGTTGCTTTCAGAGAGGGTTTTGGAAGGGCCGACAGATTGGTATGGTACTTGGCCAGCGCCTCGTTGACTTCAGATGTGTAGCTAGTTTCCCAGGACAACCTTTTGGTTTTGACAGTCGATTAAAGGTACGTACAACTTGCAGTCATTAGCCCATTGCTCCAAGTTGGCGATGTGGCGATGAAGACGAGCATGCAGAGCGCGCGAGATCATCATCGGTTTGCCGTCTTCGTACAGTTGTCTGAAAAATTAAAAAAAAATTTAAAAAAATTTACCAAAAACAAAAGACAGAGGATTTACTTGAGCTCGTCGAGTCGAGGGGCCAACTTGGGCTGGCTGAAGACCGCCTCGGCCTGTTGGTTCCACGCAGACGCCTTGTTCTGGAGCTGGACTAGCTTGACACAGAGGGGATGAGCAAGCGGAAGGGCAAGATGACTGGCTTGCGCAAACAGGACCTCAAAGACACTGTAGTCGGCCACGTCGGTAATCTCTCGTGTGACGCGATCGCTCCATACGGTCTCGTCAATCACGCGTTGGAGCTGAGAATTGAAAAAAATAAAAAATAAAAAAAAAAATAAAATTCGGGTGAACATAGCAAATGGCTTCTCCAAACGTACCTGCTGCAACTCGGCAACGTCCACGTCGAGGGAGAGTCCCTGCTCCAGAACAGAGCGAATTTCTTCCAGGACTGACGGCGAAATAGGCCCCTCTGTATTGATGGCCTTTCGCGCACGGTCCCGGAAGACATGGACGCTCTTTGCAAGGAGGCGTAGGTCCTGAATCTCTGGCGCGTCGAACGGCAGCGTCTCGCTCTCTGCACACATCTGCTCAACTTGGGCAAGCGTCGGCTTGGGCTCGGGTGCGGCGAGATTGCTGTACAAATGGTTGAAGTCAAATAATCAAAGAAACGTAACCTCACCGCTTCTTTGGCTTGCGCGCCAAGACACGGGCGGCGCGGTCGACCCACTGATTTGCACGATCGAGAAAGACGGCGAGGTGGTCAGCCTCGGGGATATGAACCGGGATTCGCTCTTTCTTCTCGACAAACATTGCTTGGAGACGCTGAAGCGGTGGACGGCGGTGGCGCGACAAGAGATCCTTGAGACGATTGCTCCATTCCACGGGGATGTTTGCGCGCTTCTTGACATCGTCCGTAAACTGGCGCAAGTGGTCACGTGAGAAGCGAATGTGCAGCACGAGCGACGCGGGATCGACCTCTGGATTGTCGAGGAGCTCGAGCGCGTGGTGCATGCAAAACATTTTTTTGGTGTCGACAGAGTGTACGGTCGATAGGAAGCAGAGCGTCCTAGATAGTCATTGATCAATACACATATACACACACACACACACACACACACACACACACACACACACACACACACACACACACACACACACACACAAAGAAATTCCTTTTTTTTCTTTTTGGCGACATACTGACAAACAGAGCAAGAGAGTTCGTCCTGCATTTCCCTTTCCGTCATCTCCTCCCACTCGACGCCCTTGAGACGAAGACGTTCACGGATGGTGACCTCTTCATCATGCATTCGCACGACCGAGTCCTTCATCCTATTCACACAAACGATTGAAAATCAAAACAAACGTTGTCTTTTTCCAGCTCGGTATACTTGATGGCTGTGGGGATGCTCTTGTCGGTGGTCATGAGGTTGTAGATGAGTTCGTCATGCGAAAAGCACGGTGCTTTATTGAACTCACGGTACCGCTTGATGCAGTTGTAGCCATACTCGAACCAGTCCAGCGAGGCAAAATTGACCGCCTCGTTGATGTTGAAGCCCTGGTTGAAGCCCGCATGGTAGGCCTGAGGGAACGTGATGACAAACTCGTTGGCATGCTGGTGACACTTGACCACTTTGACGTTGTTCTCCAGCATGCGACGAGGATCCAGCATTGTGACGAGTTGGAAAAGAAGGTCTGGCTGCGCTTCGAAAAGCTCTGGTACGGCAGCCCGCATCGTTTGCTCAAAACCTTTTCGGAATCTCAGCAATCGGAGGATAAGCGTATCCTACCTTCGGCGGACGGTCCCGGGATGCCATACCAGGTCTTGGTATCACCAGCGTGCATGTAATTGATCGAGTACGTGTAGTGGTCCTCGTTATGCCAGCAAAAGGCGGAGAAGACCATGCCGACGTACATCCACGGGACCATCATTCCCGAGATATCGCTAGTTGTAGTACTTTTATTTTAAAGGCTCTGTTGTTGTTTTTTTTGGGTTAGTTTTTCTTTACCTCTTGGTGATGTGCGAAAAAACCGAGTTGGCCAGGACAGGAAGATTATTGATGTTCCAAGGGCAAGACGCGTAAGGGTTTGTTGCGTCGCGTTCAATCGAAGGGAAGCCACTGCCACGTTTGCTGGTGTGAATGTCGGCGCCGTATTCGACTTCGACGTTTTCCTGGACGGCCTCGATCAGTCTCCAAAATTCGCGCTCGATGTCGTCCTCGGACGGGTTGGGATTCTCACGCTGCAAGAGGCCGGCATCAGTACTGGACAGTAAAGGGAAAAAAAAAAAAGAGGGCTTACTTTGGCAAAGTACTGCTCCTTGAATGCATCGGCCTGCTTTTTGTACGACTCGATCGTGTGCAGGCGGCCATCCTCAAAGCCGTATTCCGTGTCGGGCTTCTCAAGGCAGTGCGGGCAGTACCAGTTGTTCTTTGGCACCACTGTGATCGGCGGCGACAAGCAGTCCATGTGGTAGCCGTGGTCGCAGCTGTCACACAGGAGCATGCGCTCGTCGCCTCCAGGGTTCTTGCAAATGTCGCAGGCCTGGAAGGAAGTATTTGCAATATTTTTTCGTTTCTTAAGCAAAAGAAAAAGGTTTGCATCCAAAAAACATACCACTTCGTCGACATGCGGACGAGCACGGATAGGAGTTGACGTAGCAGCGGCGGCCGGGGCACCCGGGGACGGCTGGTCGACTTGCATTGTGTCCTGGTCAGACCCAGCCGGGGACGGAATATCAGCAGCGTTGGTTGCGCTGAGGCTGCTATTGTAGGCCGCGACAGCTGCCGAGGCACCAGAACCACCTGCACTCATGCGGCCCATGCGCGACGGCGCCGCAGGTTGGGAGGTCGCCTGGACGGCCGGTGTCGCAGCAGCGATGCCACTGGTAGACTTGAGGTACACGTCGTAAGGATGGATGTACTTGAAGTAAATCTTGCGGATGCTCGTCGACAGAGACGTGCAGGTCTTTTTGGAGAAACCCATGAATTTGCCAACCTCTAGCCAACGCTGCTGCTCGGTAACCTACAAGAAGGAGGTAAACCACTACCACTCGGGGGGAAAAACTCAATGAATGACGCACCTTGGTTGGGCCTCCGAGTCGTTCCACCTCCTTCTTCAAGACGAAAAAGTCAACAGGCTTGTGGTCCAGTTGCACTTGACGGGTCAGCGGCTTCAGCACGGAGAAAAAATAGAGGGACAGTCAGCACAACCAGAGAGCATAACTCACCTGGCCTTGGTTCTGCCAGAACGTGAGCAAGCCGTCCATGTAGTTCATCTGCGAGCGGGACTGTCCCTCGAGCTGGTTGATCTTTTGAAGCCGCGTGTGGAACTTGAAGTGCTATTGATCGCCGGGATTACTGTAGGACGCAAAGAGTAGGCCAGCCTGCTTGTTTACCTCGACGTCGACGGCAAACGGTGGCTTCCATCCGGCTGGGGGGATGACTTTGATCACACCTGCCTGCTCACCAATCGTGCGTATACTCTCGATGAACTTGTACGGGTCGGCCCACTCCTCTGCCGTTGGCCGGAATTCGGGCGCAGCAGGGATCAGCGCGAGACTGGCAGGCACAGTACAAAAAAAAAACAGCGATTAAGAAAAAAAAAAAAAAAAAACCAGCACATAAGGCCTCGTCCTACTCTGAAGGCGACCGAAGCTGGGGCCGTGCCAGCGCAGGCTTGGCAGGCTCCGTGTCAGCTCTCCAAGTACCACTGGCGCCGGACGAGGCAAGACCACGCACAGGCGAGGCCGCCGCTGCCGCAGTCGGTCGGCGCGCCCGCAGCGGTCGCGACGACGATGACGCAGAGGCCTCCATTACGTCCGTGAAAGTAAATGAAACCCCTAGGGACAAGATGAACAACAACAAATCTAAGTGCGGAGCCAGGCAGTGGCGGTCTGCAGGCGGTTGTAGTCGGGGAGGCCTTCGATGGGGCCGAGGGCGACGATGGTCGGGTCCTTATCGTAGAGGTACTTGCTAGCGACCTTGCGAACGGTGGCGGCGTCAATGGACTCGATGCGGGCGTCGATCTCGTAGGCAGTGAGGCGACGGCCGTACGCGAGCATCTGTCGGCCAATGTCCTCGCAGATGGGCGTGGTGCCGTCAAGCTGCATAAGGAGCGCGGTCTTGAGCTGGTTCTTTGCCCTTGCGACCTCGGATTCTTTGGAAGAAAAAAAAAAAAAAATAAAAAAAATGAGCAGATAGTAAAAACATTTACCTGAAACCGAGTTGCAGATGCGAACCCACTCATTCTGCATAAAGTACATGACGTCGTCGAGCTTGGTCTTCTGCTCCGACACGAGGTAGATGCCAAAGATGCCCGAGTCCGAGTAGCATGTGTTGAACGTCCTGTGGAACAACATTTGAATTATTATTTTTCAAAAGGATGACACGAACTAACGCACATGAACGAGTTGGCGAGGTGGTGCGAAGCAAGGTTCTGGGCGAGTTTGGACGAGACGTCCGCGCCACCGCCGAGCGATCGGTCCCACGAACCAATGACGGACTGGGCAACCAGCAGCGGAAAGTAGTCGGGGCTGGTCCAGCTGGCACCCTCAACGGCAAAGGCAATATGTGCCTCGCTGAGCTCGTCATTGCGGATACGGATCTCAGTGGCAGTGAACTTGGCAGGCTGGACAGGGGTGTCGTACTTGACCGCGGAAAGTCCGCCGAAAGCTGGAAAGTAAACGAACGGTCAAAAAAAGGATTCAGAGTTAAAAAAAAAATCGAGTCGTACCCTTATCGGCAAGCTGAACAAGCTGCTCGTGCTCAACACCACCAGATGCGGCGAGGACCATACGAGGAGCAGTGTAGTTCTGCTGGATGTACTTTTGAAGATCTTCCTGCTTGAGCGAGTTGATGTTTTCCTCGGGGCCGAGGATGGTGCGGCCGAGAGCCTGGTGGCGGTAGGCGGCGGCGTGCAGGTGATCAAAGACGACTTCCTGAGTCTTTTGGATACGCCAAAAAAGAAGGAGAGAAAAACAGGTCAGCAAAAAGTTTTTCTTAAAAAAAATTGGTTAGAATACCTGCTTGTCAACCTCCTGCATCTCGCGAAGAATCACGTGACGCTCAGCCTCAATCGCCGCCGGGTCGAGCTTGGAGTTTTGGAGAATATCGGCGAGGATGTCGATAGCCTTGGGCACGTCCTTCTTGAAGACCTGGAAGAAAAAACCTGTTCTTATTTTTTTCGTTCAAAGGGCGAAAGCCAAACCTTGGCGTAGTAAACAGTCAGCTCGCGCGAAGTGTACGCGTTCAGGTGACCACCCATGTTTTCAATCTCGAGCTCGAGGGCCCTCTGCGTGCGCGCCTTGGTGCCCTGATCAACCGCACACAATAAAGAGGTAAACACAAGGGCGACCGAGCAGTTTAAATTTCACTACCTTGAACGAGATGTGCTCCAGGAAATGGGCAACACCGTTATTGGCAGCCGACTCAAAGCGCGAGCCAGCGTCGATCCAAATGCCAACGGTGGCCGTCTCGAGATTGGTGTTCTCCGAGGCAATCTTGAAGCCGTTCTTGAGGGTGGAAATCTTGGTCTCGGGAACGTTCAGCAGCGACTGCGGGTAAGTGTAAGCAAGCTTGGTCGCGGGGCTGACGCTCGCGCGGTTGCGAATGACTTGCTGCGCAGCAGGGCGGAGCTACGCGTACGGGAAAAAAGTGAGAAAAAAAAAATATCACATGGGTATTGGTCTTAAAGCCAGAGAGGAAAAGAGAGGAAAACCACGAAAAGAGAGTGAACATGAGCGCCCGACTTCTCCTCACTGTGACAAACACCACGGCGCGGCGGCCGACGAGAGAGTGCTTTCCTTTTTTCTTTGTGCGTGCCCGAGTGCGTGCCATGCATGCCTCATCCCTTATTAATGCCTCCCTTGTGCTCTGGTCATCAATGCTGCGTCCATCCTCACCACTCCAGCTAGCCCGCTCTTTCTCGCTCTAGCTCCCTTCCCATTTCCCTGCTTTCCCCGCGCCTCAAACCACCGCCTCAGAACGATACCACGGTTGAAGGGAGTCGACGGAGCATTTGGGAGACACACTGCGGCAAAATGGTTGCGGCATATTTTATTCGCTAGGCGACACAATGACCGATTCGGAGTTTTGGACGACAACGACGGACGCGGACGAGCTCCGTGAACGATGGACCAAGTACGGTCGCATATGAAAGTAGATGCTCACTTTTTTTTATGATAAAATTCTCGACGTTGCAGGGCGGCACAGCCTCCGCCTGAAGACATTCGAGGATCGCTATGGTTGGTTCTCCTTGGCCAGGGGCGGATTGTTGCAGGCGGCAACAGCGCCGTTGTCCCGGCGGGTGATGTTTCGTTTGATGCTCGGGCGTCGGCGCTGAAGGCTTGTTCCCGCGTTGCTGCCAAGCTGCCTGGTACCTAAATAAAAGCGAATGTCAGCTGTTATTGAGTGTTGATTGTTTGGCCGTCAGGAGGTGAGGCACCAGGTCCCTACACCAAGGACGCATCGCTCCTTTTGACACAGTTTTGCCAGGCCAAGTCTTTGAATTTCGACGACCATGCCGTACGCCCTATCGCCCTATCGCCCTCGCAACTGACGAAAATGAAAAAAATTGACTAAAATTGTAAACAGTACCTCGCGACCCTTATTCTGCCTCTGTTTGCACTCAAGATGTCGCGCAATGAGCGCTACGCCTGCTTTTACTCGATCTGGGAGCGATTCGGCTATTTACCGACCTATGGCGGCGAGGACGACGTTCTGTATTAAAGAACAAAAAAAAAAAAAGGAAACCCCGCCTAAACGAACTAATTAGATCGCGCTTTATCATGGGTCTCTTGCTCTATCACGACCCGCAGCTGGCCCTCCATCTCAAGTCTGTCGGGGCCTCTGATAAGTAACTATTTTATTGCTATTCGGGGCATTAAATGACGTAAAAAAACAGGATCGCAAACTTGACAAACGTCATGGGACTTTTTGTGCTGCATGCTCCTCTCGAGACCTCTGTGACCTTGTTTGAAAACCTGCTGCGCCACAACGATCCGGAGCTGTCCATTTTTGTGCTCATCCACTCGCTTCAGCAGCACCGTTCGGCCATCCTCGGGCTCACAGATTCAGTTGGCGTCGAGAGTTTCCTTTCAGCAATGCCTGTCCCCAGCAATGACGAGACGATCAGCGACACCTTTGTTGCCGCCAAGCTCTTACAGCTCAAGACCCCCATGTCTGCCGTCACCTTGGTTCACCGAAAGTTGTTTGTGTCTGTCGCAAACGCGACCGGCGTCGCCCAAGGCAAACAAACAAAAGTTTTTCGATTTACACGACCTCACATTTCGACCCGTTTTGCAGATGATACGGCTCCTTTGTCCAAAAGGTCGAAGGAAATCGAAGAGGCAGCGCTTCAAGTTGACGTGGCCGACATTGACGACGATTCAGCGCAGGCGCCGTGGAAGATTGTTGACCTCCGCACGTCGGACCAGATCAAGGCCACCTGCGCAATCAAAGACGCCATCGTCCTCGACACATCTGTGGTATCCTATCGTTTTCCTATTTTTGCAATGAGGAACCGTTCCCCCTCGTAGCTCCTGACGGACCCAGAGTCGTTTGCACAAAGCGTCGGACCGCTACTGGGCTCGTCGTCAGGACGTTGTCTCGTCGTGTATTGGCAGGAAGCGGAGGCGCCGCCGTCCTCGTCAAACTCGAAAGCGATCCACTCTGCCTGGCCGGTTTTTAGCGCCATAGCCGATACGCTTGCAATTGTGTTCTACCTGCAATCCAAGGGTGTTCGCCATGTCGCTGTCCTGCACGACGGCTTCCAAGCTATCCACTCTTTCAACAGTGGCCACTACCTTGTGAACCACACACCTTCCAAGTGCCAGATCTGCCGCGGAAATGCTCCTGTCCCAGCACCAGAATCCTCCTCGGCTGGTAGCCAGCCCTCGTCCAATATTTCGTCGTCACTATTCAAGGTGTGAATCGAACCCTGGTGGTTGCTTTTATTTTATTTTATAACGCACTCCCACACCAGCCACTGTCACTGTTTGGGAGCTCGTCCACCGACCCGCAGGCAGCACCGACGGCTGCCGCGACCGTCGCAACCTCTCTATCCTCTGGATTTTCGTGGCTGTCCAAGTCTGTCGGTTCCGCCGCCTCGACTGCTGCTACATCCGCAGTGGCCACGGCAAACACCTTTACAAAATCAACGCCAGCCTCCCCTACTCAAGGATCAACTCAGGCACCTCCTGCAGCCGATGCCGCTACCGAAGTCAATGACACATCTCTGGCATCGTGGGTGACATCGCGCGTCAAGCAGACGTCCACCGTTATCGGCACCAGGATCAACCAAATCGCGACCAACATTATGGATGGTAAGATTCAAGTGTTTTTTGGTTGCATTAATCTCTCGTCCACAGAACTGGATGCAGCGGCTGCGGCGGCCCCCGACCAGCCGTTCAAAATCCCAGCAGGGTCCACCGAAGAGCCTCTGGACAAGAGTACTCTTGTATCCACCGCCACTTGGCTCATGGACCCGACCACTCACATGTTCCCCGGTCATGTCGTCACCAACCCGCCAAACCGTCGGTATGCGCAAAGATTTAGCTAATAAATTAAAAAAATCGATAATTGCCCAGATTCCTTCCTCGCACGCTCGTTGTCACAGAGGACGAGTTGGTGATTGTACGCGAGCATGCTCAGCGTCCTGATACTGTCTACGTTCTCAGCACGCACAGTTTGCTTGATATCAAGCGACTGGCCGTGCGCAAGAGCAACCGTCGCGTCATCACAATTGGGTTCAAGAGTGCTACTACTGATGCCGCGGAGAAAAAAGAAGAATCGCAGCCACTGAGTGTTCACACGTTCATTCTCCCGTCCGATGCCTACGAATTTACCGACCTCCTCAAGACGCGCGTTCGAGAAATGACCTCCTCTGCAACAGCCGATGCTGATGTGTTGCCTTTCGCGCCATCTGCGTCCAATGCAAGCCATGCCGATGCCGCTGCTGCTGCCAACGCACCCTTAGCAGCTACCGAAGCTGCTGTCGATACTGCTCGGGAATAGTTATTTTGTTTCTTTCAACTGTGTCGCGTACGAGAAAACAAAAAAAGGAAAAAAACAAAAAACAAAAACAAAATAACTCTTTTGCAAACTGATTACTGGTAAAACTCAAAGGCAAGCTCTGACTTTTTGGTGTTGTTTTGATAACCCTGCGAAAAGGAGCGTGTTTAACACAGGCATGAACAGAGGAATACAGTTGGTACCGTTTCAAAGTCCGACATGAGGATCACGTAACGGTTCTTTCGAACGGCCTGCATACCAGCCTCTTGGCAGATGGCAGCGATTTCGGCACCACTAAGCTTGTCCGGTCGTGCAATAACTAGGAACAAAAATAAAAAAGTTTGGTGCAGACCAAAGTACAGTTTCTTCTTTCTTACAGTCTTCGAGGTCCACCTCAGGAGAAAGATTCATCTTGGCGGTGATGGCCTGGAAGATGAGACGCTTCTGCCTTCGGTCTGGTGTTGGGAACTCAATCTTTCGGTCAAGGCGACCGGGGCGCAGAAGGGCAGGGTCGAGTGTATCGGCACGGTTCGTGGCCATGATCACCTTGACGTTGACTGTCTGGTCAAAGCCGTCCATCTGGTTCAGGAGTTCAAGCAAGATACGCTGAACTTCACGGTCGGCGCCCGTCTAGTCCCCCCCCCACAAAAATTTATTTTTTTCAAAAAAAAAGCATAGAAAGAAAAAAAAAAGAAACCTGAGCATCGAAACGCTTGGTGGCAATCGCATCAATCTCGTCGATAAAGATGATTGCAGGCGAGTTTTCTTTAGCAAGACGGAAAACGTCGCGGACCATGCGCGGTCCTTCGCCGAGATATTTTTGCACAAACTCGGAACCGTTGACACGGATGAACGCCGCAGACGTATGGTGAGCAACGGCTTTGACGAGCAGCGTTTTGCCAGTACCTGGGGGGCCGTACAAGAGAACGCCACTGCAACAAAGGAGGAAACCATCAGCCCGCACAGAAAGACCAAGGAAGAACTCCATACCGGGGAGGATCGATTCCAATTTGCTTGTAGAGGTCAAACTGTGTCAGAGGAAGCTCGACGGCCTCTCTAATCTCCTGCTTTTGTGTATCAAGACCACCAACATCTGTGTAGGAAACGTCTGGCTTCTCGTGCTCGCCCAAAAGTGAGATGGAGCTGTCGGCTTCTGGAGGGAGGACGTCCACGAGCGCGTTCGAGTGCCGGTGCAGCGCGACCGAGCTTGACGGCTTCAACAGCTCGCGATCAATCGTGCTCAGAATACGCACATAATAGTTGGACCCAGTTGTCGAGCCTGCACAACGGCGCGTCAGTCAGTCCCAAACTTGCTTGGACGACAATAAAACCGGTACCAACAATGCCGTGGTGCTCGTCAATCGGCTCCAGGAACTGGCCAATCACAAGCGGCACAGCCTGGATACGCTTCACCTCCTCTTGCGCACGCAACAGCTCGCGCTTGAGGTTCTTCTGCTCGTCCTTGATGTACTCTTCCTGGAACACGGCGACATCAGCAACACCCATCACCTTCTTGCTCGGGTACCTGGATGTTCAAAAACTCGAGGTGTCGCTCGAGCAGCTTCATCTTCTTGTACATGTCGGACGTCTCCTCATTCTGCGCCTGGACCTTGCGTCGCTCAATGTCGCGAGCCTGGATTTCGCAGACAAAAGAAAAGAGGGCATGAGGTGTGCGTCAGCACTTTCTGGGATTGCCGGTTTTTCTTCTCTGTCCTGCCCTCAATAGTGATTTTTCGGATCCCCCGTGCGCCGGTTCACCCTCCCAGGCAGGCCCCTCAACTGCGTGCGTTCCCTCGCCACCAAACCGGTTCGTTCAATAGTCAATACCACTGCAGTTTTCGGTGCAACGGGAGGCAGGACTTCGGCCATGATTTCCAATATGTACACAGCCCATTCTATTAGATGTAGATCGAGGTTGGCCTTGCATGTGAGCCTGTGTCCGCGGGGGCCAAGCGACCAATCTCTGGGAAGAGAGCACCGATGACCTCGTCAAAGATGGTGAAGAGGAGGTGCTTGTTGAGGCGAGTGGACTGGAAAGCCTCGAAAAATCGGATGCCGCCGCGACGCGTGTTTTCACTGCCGACCATGCCCGAGAAGAGCTCGGTCAAGAGCAACAGCAGTTTGGCTCGCGCCTCACGTTTGGTTATATCTCGCTGCTCCAGGCTTCGTGTGGGAGCCGGGGGACCCAGCTGTCAAAAAAAAAAAAAAAGTTTTTTTTTTTAATTGCCACGAAAAATAATAGATACCACGTCGTTGGGCCACATTGAGGTGATGAACCGATCAAAGTAAAATACGAGTTGCTCCTCTTTGCCATACCAGTTGATGTCTTCTGCGACTTTTCTACAAGAAAGAAAGAAAGAAAGGGAAAAAAAGAGTGTGAGCACCGTCTTTCACGAGCACAATTACCGTTCGATTGTGCCGCCGAGGATCTGCTGAAGAATGAGGAGCACTGCTTGGCGACGCAGGTACGACGACCGCTCTTTCATCTCAAACATCTCGATCATCAAGGCGCACAGGGGCTCTGCGAGAGACGTTGTCGTCTGAGGCTGTTGCGGAGGTGGCTGTTGCGGGCCTGTTGCTCGAGGCATCGCGGCAGCGTGTGACCCTGCACCAGTGTCCTCACCATCGCTGTCGTACAGTTCATCCTGATCGACGGCCATGGCAGACGTCGTGGACGACAAGGACTGCTGTTGCAGTTGCTGCTGGATCGAGTTTTGAAGTGGTGTGCTTGCGCGAGCCTTGTCCATCGCCCTGGTGGCTGCGTCGGCCTGCGCTGGAGGCCCGCTAAAGATGTCGTCGAGCACATCTGAGAAGGGCTTTACGAGGGTGTCGACAGCAATCTTGGACACGCCGAGGATGTTTTGCATGATGCCCGCGTCGACGTCGTCGGCTGACTTGGGTCCGGCAGTGATGTCACCAAACTCGGAGCGCCCACTCGAGTCCTGCTTGTCACCTGCAATCTGCTCGCGATGTGCCAGAAACTCACGAAGCTCTTTGCTTCGGCAGATTTCGTTCTGGTCCAGCAGACGCTGCAGGTAGTGCTTGAGCTGCACGCGACGCTCTTCCACAAACTCCTTTTTGAGCCTGAACAGATTCATCATGTGCTTCCCCGGCAACTCGAGCTCGCGCATAATCGGAAACTGTCGCCTGAGTTTCTCGTGCAGGTCAAAGAACTCTCGGTACCTAGTTTTTTTTTTTTTTTTTTTTTTTTTTGGGATAAAGTGGAAACAACAACAACAAAAAAAAAAAAGGGTACCTCCTTGCAACAACCCATCCAGATGGGTTTTGCGGGTCTTGTCTGTGGACTTCGATCAGGTACAACGCGAACGGCTTGCCATTCTCGTAGCCAATGGTGGACGACGAGATATGGACGGTCCAGATGCCCTGGTTTTCATTATTTTATTTTTAGAAAAATCGTTCGTTCCAAAATGACACTTACCGGCATGATCACGTTCTTGTCCTCGTGGCCTTCATACTTGATCTTTTTCAGCTGGAGGTTGCGGATGTCCTCTTGGACGCGCTGCTTGCTGATGTTGAGAATCTTGAGCTCGTTGGCCATGGCGACCTTGTCAGTCTTCTTGGACGTTTTGAGGATGATGGCGTCCAAAACGTCCTTTTGGTGTACGAGTTTGTCCAGTTGCTCGTTGATGTCGTCAATAATCGAGTGCGACAGCAGAGCTTCACTCGGCGGAGCCAAATCCAGATCCTCCTAACGTGAACATGTTGTTGGTTATCTTTGTGTATGCACACCACGCCAAACCTCGTCAACCAAGTCAACGCGATCATAGACAGTGGCGTCTCGTTGAGGCAACAGTGCTGACCCCTCCATCGATGGCATCATGTCTATGCTCGTATTGTTGACGATTTTGTCCAGTGCAGATTCCACCGCTGCTACTGTGTCCGACTCGGCCTTGCTTGTGTCGGGAAACTAGGGACGATTTTGTTTCAAAAGGGCCACAACTTTTTTTTCTTTTTTTTGGGACCCACCTTTGATGCAGTATCAAAACCGTCGTCATTGAGAGTACTGCCGATACTTGGAGAAGTAACGATGCCACTGGAGGGCGATAGTAAGCTTTGAGACGTAGGCGACGTCGACAACTGCTGCTGCGGTGGCGGCGGAGCAGGAATCGGTTTCTCTATTTTGGAGGAAAAAAAATATATATATATCAAAAAAAAAACAAAAAAAAAAAAAACGAAAAAAAATTTTTTTTCAAATCGCACCTTCCAGAAGGGATTCCTCTTCCAGTGCTGCAAGCTCGGACTTGGCGGCAGGGTCGGCAGTGAAACGGAAAAAGAGGTCAGACTGGACAAACTTGCTGTAAAAGTCGCGATCGACGAGATCAAAGATTTCCCGTTGAACGCGCAAGACACTGCGAAGGAGAGCAATAAATTTTCTCTCATGGGGAGAGAGGGATATCAAGTTACCTGTCACTGTCTTGGGAATGGCCGACAGCACCGTTGATAAACTTGTTCACGTCGGCTGCGGCCTTGGCACTGACGGCCGTGAGCCTTTCGGGGGCATCGGCCGCGAGGTACGTGGCGTGGATATGCTTGGCGTCCTCGACAATCATCTTGGCATCTTCAGTGCTGGCACTACCGAGCAGTTTTTTGAAGCTCTCGATGGTAAGCAAAAACTGGAGGAGTTTCATTCCCTATTGCAAGATGTTACCGAGACAATGAGTCGGCGAAAGGAGATACCTGATTGCGCTCCATAAACTCCATAAAGTAAAAGAGGGCAATGTTGGACTTGAACATGGTCGCAAGGGTGATCTTGAACTCGCTCTCAGCCGTGGGCTCCTCGAGCTCGGCTTCCTTGGAACCAAAGACGGTGAACCGGCGCCCCCCGAGCTGTTCTATGCGCGCTTCTGCTCGCTTTCGGGCAATGTTGAGACGGTTGATATAGCGCTGGAGGTCCTGGACACGGATGCCACCAGGGAGGACGTCCTCGGGGCGTCGACCCCGAATATGTTGCGCCTTCTTCTTGATCTCTGTCACGATCTGGTGACGGATGCGCTTGGCGTCGAGGACAGTATTGCACTCGCGAATGACCTTGAGGAACTCGTCAAACGACAGGACTCGCGACAAAGCCGCCTCCGTTGTCTCCTTTTCGCTGGACGCTCCTGTAAAGAACTCGTCCAGGGTTTCGCGCAGTTTTTGTGCCTTGCCTCTGTACAGATAGTTTGGAAAAAAAAACCTTTTTTTCCCCCCCTTTCTATTACCGCAGGGTAAGCTCCCCTTCTGCATAGTCATTGAGCAGCTGATTGATGTAGTCGGGGTCGGCAAACGTCACCAACGCAGGGTGGATGACTTTTCCAGCGAGGATCTCACGCACTAGCAACCGAAATAGCGTGCTCTTGTACTCTTTGCCCTGACACAATGTCGGCAAGATGAGGTCCACAACACGGCGGAGGTAGTCGACTTCCGAGTCGGAGGACCCGACCTTGCTGAGGAGGGCTCTGTGAAGCTACGGCACAAACAAAAAAAATGAATCTGTTCCCCTGGGAGTGGAGGCCCTGTACCTTGCCCTTGCGGTAATGCTGCACGATGAGCTTGTCCATCTCTTCGGACTCGGTCACCTCTGCATCACCAAACGCGCCCACATACTTGCGATGCACTTGGGTGACTGCCGCACGATAGCGATGGATGTGGTCTGTAAGGATCGGGACTGCGGTCACACTATCAGTACGATAGACAGGGGAAGAAAAAAAAGCAAGCTCGACATACTAATCTTCCTCACGACCAAGTGGACAGGATCGACCCGGCCCAAACGCACCACCAGTTCTTTAAACATGAATCGGAGGTGAGCGTCGACCTAAACATTCAAAAAAATTTTTTTTTCTTTTTTTTATGGTTGCGAACACGCATGCAGCTTACCTTGCGCTGAAAGAGGTCCTCGTGAGAGATGTCTGCGTACCACGTGTTGACAAAGTCGCGCTGGATAAACCGTATCATCTTGTCAAACCTCTCCTGGACCAGGGTCGACTCGACCAAGGGCTTGTGTGGTACGCCGATACTTTCGCTACGTCGCCATTGCACCACCTTGTCCCAATGGTACACCAACGCGAGCGGCTTGAGCGTCCTCCGGAGCGGAACCCATGCGTTTTTCCGTGCGAGCACCACAAGCGTGAGCTATGAAAGTAAACATGGAGCTCAGGCCAGGGCAAAACGGTTGACAGAGGAGGGCACGTACCGTCGCACCAAAGATCGCGCTCACCAGACCCGCCACCACCATCAGCACCAGCTGCAGCAACGGGATAAACCAAGCCACGGCAACGAGCGCGCCGAGCAGGCCCAAAAAAGCAACCTTGGTGCTGGCCATGATGGATCCGAATGAAGTGCCCATACCTGTGACGTTTTCTTCCCGGTCATTCGCCTTCGGGCACCTTCTGTTTGCGTCCGCCTACAAAAAGCCCCGCCCATCCCGCCTCTCCCGCTCATTTTTTGCTCTACCCTCTACTTCTAGCTGTCCCCCGCAATACTGCAAGTGAACCATGGCTGAAGGCCCCGCAATCGGCATTGGTACGTTTTGTTGGCAACCATGTCACTGAAGTTTCTAATCGGCGAAATCACTGACAGACCTTGGCACCACCTACTCGTGCGTTGGTGTCTGGCAGAACGACCGCGTCGAGATCATCTCGAACGACCAGGTATGATTTTTTTTTCTTTTTTGGCAGGCAAATAATAAACATTTTTTTTTTCTCGTTCGGCAGGGCAACCGCACCACCCCTTCGTACGTCGCCTTCACCGACTCGGAGCGTCTCATCGGTGATGCCGCCAAGAACCAGGTCGCCATGAACCCCCACAACACCGTCTTCGACGCCAAGCGCCTCAT
>Ga0302230_10000773_pt1 | contig 23825 bp, 42 predicted proteins | sample II_Palsa_N2_1_FD_193523 | JGI IMG/M metagenome (GOLD analysis project Ga0302230, IMG submission 193523) | Peat permafrost microbial communities from Stordalen Mire near Abisko, Sweden - II_Palsa_N2_1 | ecosystem: Environmental > Terrestrial > Soil > Palsa > Peat permafrost | place: Sweden... | reverse complement strand
TGCTTTGTCCGAGAATTTGAAAAGGAGAGAAGAAAACATGTGGTTGAATGTGCATGAATAGAGATGTAAATTCTCATCAATTGTGCACTCGGGGGTATTGCCAAAAAAAAAAAAAAAAAAAGAGTCTCACAATTCTTTACAACAAATCTTAGTTTTATGTGGAGGGAAGCATCGGGTACTCTGGATCGCGAGCAACGATGGGCTGCACCTGTTTGACCGTTCTCGCAAACGTCGTGCCGCCCTCCTGCGTCTCGCGCATGTGCATGCCCCGTGCACCCAGCCACCGCACGATCAGATCCGACCCGATACCCGCCGTTGCCTGGGGGAAGAATTCCTGCGCCTTGTTGCTCGCGGCCAGCATCGCCGCGGGGTCGTTCTCCTGCTCGGCCAGACGCGACATGTGGACGTGCAGTAACCCGTGGTGGACCAGATCCTTGCTCGTGGCGTCGAGGGCCTGCTGCAGGGCCTGCTTGGCGGTGCCGAGCTGGCCGGCAGCACCGTAGATCTCTGCCATGGCAGTCCAAGCGAGCGACTGGTTTGCGTTGAGCTTGATGCTCAGCTGCAGCGAGTTGATGGCAGCAGGGAGGTTGCCCTGGGCGTACTCTGCCAGGCCGGTGTGGAGGTGCGCAAGCGAGGCCATGTGTGCGTCGCCGCGGCTCTCGGCCAGTTGGGCAACCGGGCTCAGAAGGCCGATCGCCTCTTGGAGCAGGGCGGCCACGTGTTCGGCTGGCTGCTGTGCAGCGCTGAACGTGCGCCACTCGGCCATCGCGATGCGCGAGTGCATCATCAGCTGCGGCTGGGCACTGCTCAGCTGGTCAACGTAAACGAGCATGCGCTCGGCCACCGAAGCGACACGCGGGTCAGCCTCCAGACCAGGGATCTGGGTCTCAAAGGCGGACGTGGCGCGCAGCCCCGATGCCACAAGCGACCATGCTTGCGCCTTCCACGGTTCAGCCATCAAACTAAATAAATAAATTTTTAATAATCGGAAGTTGCTGCGATAATTGGTACCATTTCTGGTAAGATCGGGCCGCCTCCTGGGCGATCGAGTACATTGTGCTGACGGCCAGCGAAGGCACGGGTTTGGAGCCCGAAGGCACAAACTTGTCGACGACACCGGCTGTCTGGAGGGTCTCGGCACGGGCCCGCCATGCGGCCACAATGTTTGTGCGCGAGTTGAGGGCGAGCGAGGTTGCCGAGAGGGACGTGGCCGCACCGATGAGCTGGTGCGATGCAGGGTGGTGCTTGGCAAGGAAGGAGGCGTAGCGAGAGTAGTGCGATGCCTCCCAGGGATACCGCTGAACGGCACGGGCAAGGGCCGTCTCGGCCGCGGCGACGTTGCTGGACTGGATGTACATGCGCACGAGCAGATCAAACATGCAGATGCCGTTGGGGTCGTGGCGTTGGACGATCATCGGAGGCAGGCGTACGAGGTCGCCCAGTGCGCCGGCTGCGAGAGCAACGTCGCCGGTTTGCAGCCCGAACGCAGCGAGAAACAGCAGGGCTGCAACGTTGGATGGCTAAAGGGGAAGAAACAGTTGATGCATTGGAATATTGTTTTTAAAAAAAAAAAAGAGTTTACGTTGCTCTCGATCAGACGAAGCATCTCCTGGCGAGCCAGGGCCTGCTCGTTGGGCCCCTTGAGGGCAAAGAGGACCTGGCATAGACATGTGACCACGTACGAGCGCAGATCGCCCAGACCCTCCTCGGTCACAAAGTCGTTCTGCAGTTAAATCGAGGTATTTAGGTTTTGTCCATTGATTTGTTTGACGAAACGAACGGTAAAGGAGGCGTCGTTGCAAAGGGCAAGGGCCTGCTGAAACTTGGCCAGAGCGGTGGCGAGATCGTTCGAGCTAAAGTAGGCAAGGCCGCACGTGAGCACGGCCAGCACTACCGACGAGAGCGACTTCTTGGACTCTTGATCGGCCAGGACGATGGTAATACCCGCTTCGAGGCCAGCGATCGCCTCAGGATACTGCTGCGAAGCCCACTGTGCACGTCCCAGGTTGATCTTGGCCTGCAAAATAAAGCGAATAATTAAGACTATGTACTTTTTTTCTTTTAGTTACCCAGCCATCGCCCGACAAGGTCGCAGCCACACGCGAAAAGGCATCGACAGCACAAACGTGTACGCCCTGCCACTCCCACAAAAAGCCGAGATTCTGCTGCGCCGTCGTGACCGCCTCATCCTTCTCCACCAGCTTGAGGGCCGCAAAGAGCCCAGTGGCTGCCTCGGAGGCGATGGTAGCCGTTCGCACAGTCTCGTACGAGGGCGTCTTCTTGTGCTGAAGGACGCGCTGGTACAACAGGTCGCTGACCTTGGAGTTGATCTCGATCGACGTGCCGCCAGAGAGGACAAAGCAATGGAGCCACAGCTCCTGAGCGTCGTGGCTACTGATGGCGCTGGCGATGACGGCCTGGCCCACCCAGCACTCGGGCATGTCGGGATTGATCACCTGCGCCGCCGAGAAGGACTTGTTGGCGAGCTCGAGGTCGTCCAGCAAGAGGTACAGCCATCCGAGGTTCGTCCACGCCGAGGCGCTCTTGGGAGAGTACTTGAGCGACTGGATGAACGCGTGCTGGCTCAGCGTAGCGAGCTCCTTGGCCTGATCAGAGCCCTTGGGCGCTGTTCCGTGGATGGATAGCCAGCACAGCGCAACGCCCAGCTTGTTCCACAGGTGCTCGTCCTTTTCAATTCAGAAAGACGTGAGCATGATAAAATATGTGTAATTCTTTTTACGGTGGGGTCTTGTCGAAGGCCCTCCCGAAAGCTCTTGGCGACGACATTGAGGATGCACTCCTTGCTGGCTGCGCTGGTGATCGAGGCCAGGGCATCGCACTTGAGCAGGTTGGGGACACGAAGGAGAAAACTGAGGCCGACATCGGCCCATAGGAGGGACACGGACTCGCCGGCGGCACTGGGAAACATCGCGAGGGCGTGTCGGTAGCACTCAAAGGCGAGCTGGAGGACCTGGTCGACGAGGACTCGGCCCTTTTGCACGCTGCTGGCGCCAACGAGCTTGTTGAACGCAGCCAGTCCCGCGGAGACGGTTGCATCCTCCAGCATACGCTGGAGAGGCAGGGGACCCGATGTGAAGAGGCCTTTGATGCCCTCGATCGCGGGCGACGACCACAGCTGCTCGACCCAGTTGGGCAACTCACTCGCGCCGACAAGGACATCGCCAAGCAGCTTCCAAAAGTAGCTCATCTTGGCCGCGGCGGGGACGATTGTGAACGCGTCGAAAACGGTTTGAACGGCGGCGACGGTCGCATTCGAGCTGGCGCCAAAGCGGCCCTGCTGCAGCAAGTACTGGGCCTGCTCGTAGTAGCAGTCGGCGAGCGACTTTAGGGAGAGGACCGAAGGCTCGGTCTTTGTGTGGTAGAGCGACAAGTTTTCTGGCCGGTAACTATTAGAAAAGAATCATCTTTATGTACATAAGAAACGCACGGACGGCATCGTCGTGAAGGCCGAGGGCGTGCTGCGTCACGGCAATACGGTAGAGCGCATCGATCGCAACGCGCGAATCATTGGTGCCGTCTAGCTCGACACACCGCTGGAAGGCCTTGAGGGCTGCCATGTGCTTGCCCTGGTCAAGGTACGCCTCGCCCAGCGCGAGCCAGCACTCGATGTCCTGTTCGCTGATGCGCAGGGCGGCCTGAAGCTCGATCTGGGCAGCCATCGAGTCCTTGTCGATCGACAGTCGGTGCAAGCCCAGTCGCTTGTGGCCCCAGAGCATCGTCGGGCTCGACGTTGCCACCTAGGGAGAGGAATGAAACCCACAAAATGAATAGCAGGGCAGCTACCTGCTCGTAGAGGGCGCGCGCCTCCTGGATTTCACTGGCCTCCATGTGAATATCGGCGAGCTCTTGAGCGGCGGCCACTTCACGCTCTAGATCGAGCGAGATCGCCTTCTGGAAACACTTGCGAGCACGGGGACCGTCGCCAAGCAGACGATAATACTGGCCCAGCTGGGTGTAGTTTCCGGCAAGCGAGGGATCGAGCTGCACCGATTGGAGGCACGCGGTCTGGCAAAACTCCTTGCTTGTTCGGTACTCGCCACCGAGGATCCAGTACAGTTTGCCCAGGCGCAGACGGAGGATGGCCGCCTCGCGCGACTGGAGGACGGTTCGTGAGGGCCATTGGTACGCTTCATCGCTGGCCGTTTTCAATGCCGGCAGTTCGTCCACACCGATCGCCGTAAGCCACGCTTGCTCGCCGGCAACGACGATCTTGTTGAACGATCCTGCTTCGCAGAGGGCGCTCGCTTCATTGAGGCTGTTGTCGGCGGCTTCTGGCAATCCTTGTTCCAGTTGAAAGCGAGCGAGTTGCATGAAACCTTTTAAATAAAAAAGAGAGTTTACAGATCAATTAGTAAAACCGACGTACCTTGGTATTTAAGGGCCGCAGTGGCAACAGGAGAGGAGACGGCAGTCTGGAGGCGACGAGAGGCCCAGAACACGTTGGCGATCTTGAGCTTGGACAGATTTTGCGCGGCACGAATGTGAGCCCACACGGCCAGGACGGACTTTTGGGCGACCTCGCCCTCGGTGACGCCCATTACGGTCGCAATGTTCTTGAGAATCATGTCGCCCAGACCGGAGAGGACAGACCAAGGTGGCAGGTTGGATCTCCACTGCAACTCTAGCATAATACATTTTAGAAATATTCCTTGTTTTATTTGCAGCCAAACCTAGGAGGGCAAGCTGCACGATGAGGGACGACTGGTTGGGCTGAGAGGACAGTGCATTTGTGAGCGTGGCTGCGTCGGCGAGCTCTGCCTGTGCGGTCACAAGGCCCTCCTCGGCCACACAGCGCAAAAGTGCTTGAATCGCAAAAAGGAACACGATCAAAGGGCTATCGGTCTTCTGCTGCTGCTCGGGAAGTCTGCTGAGGAGCACAAATGCTTTTTCTAGCGAGGATGCTACAGCAGGCGAAAAGATCCCCCTGGAAGGAAACTTTGGTATTTGACATGTAGATGTTTTATTGTTTACTCTGTGATCAGCAGCTTTTCGAGCGTGGCCTCAAAGGCATCATGACTGATGAGCTTTTGAGCCTCTTCGTTTGCCGTGAGGTCGGCGTTGGCCTCAAGCAGGTCGACGTACTGCGCACAGGCAGTTGCGAGATCGGCCTCAACGATTGTCTTTTGCTTGCTGTCCGCGGTTGTGGACGACTTGAAGCGCAGTCGTTTGACCAGACCCGACAGCGCCTTCAGTTTTTGCACGTTGTCCTGTGCCGCAGCTAGCCATCCAAACCAAACAGGCTCCAGGACCACGTTGTTCTACGACGACAATTTTTCAAAAAACTAAAGAAAGAATCGATTGTCTTTTTACCATCTCCTGCGTCTGGACCCTTCGCACGAGCTCAGCATGCGTCCCCGTGTTGCGAATGGACCGACGTTCGCTCTCAACCATCCGGTCAATGCGCTGCTTCTCCTCGATCTCGGCCGTTGCGACGCACTTTTCAAACAGCCCAAACAGTGTTGGCAGCCCATTGCTGCCATCGATGCTTGCTCCCACCGGCGCGCTCGTCAGCGCCATGTAAATCGGCAGACCCTGAGAGAGATAGAGGCAAATGGAGTAAGAATTGCAATTTGGTTTGACAAGGAGGAGTACTTCAGACGGCGAGAGTGTCGCGCAAACGTCCAGCAGCTTGGCTATGGCCTCAACCGTCTTCTTCTTGTCGCTTCCCTCGCTGCTCACAGGCAGTAAAAAAATCAATACGGTAGCGCATCTTTCTTACGTTTTCGCATAAAACTCGACCAGGTCCTTGAGGCTCGCTGCCTTTTGTGCTTGTGAGCCGTGCTTTTCAAACAGGCTGACCAGTCCCTATTCATTCCCATGAGCATCTCTGGCTTCGCCAAGCCAGTCGCTCACCTGCCACGCCAACGGCTGATCCGATGCCGCCGCCGCCGCCGCCTGCCGGTACGCCTTCTCGGCCTCGGCGACCTTGCCCAAATCGGCCTGGGCCTTGCCGAGGAACACGAGCGCGTTGTAGTTTGCGGGCTCGTCCTTGAGCAGCTCCTAGAAACGCCGTTAAAGAGGCAAAACGCGGTGTCGCCGGGGTGCAAATCGATGTACCTGGCACAGCCCAGCCGCATCGGCAGCCTTGCCCGCCGTCAGCGCCTCGCGAGCTTGCTTGAGCAACGCCTTTGCAGCTGCTGAGCTCATAATGACGTGTTGAAAATAAATATTTTTAAAAGTGTCCTACCCGTGCCTTGCGCGCAGTTGTTTTCAGGTGCTCTTTCTCGCCCACCTGCCCACACACCACACACACACACGCGCGCACACCTGCCCACACGACCACCATGTCGAGTATCCTTGGTGTGAGAATACCCGGCCTCGGCGGCGCGAGCGACCGGACGACGGCGCTCAAGTGGTTCAGCCTGTTGCTGCTGATCTTCCAGTCGTCGACGCACGCGCTGCTCATCCGGTACTCCAAGACGCTGGGCGCGTCGTCGTACCTGCCCAGCTCGACCGTGGTCGTGTGCGAGGTGATCAAGTTTGCCGTGAGCCTGGCGATGGTGCTCATGTACGAGGTGCCGCCCACGACCGCGGCCGCCTCGGCCTCGCAGGTCAGCTGGAGCACGCGCGTCAGCTACGCCCAGTCGCTCCTGCTGGACTCGCTGCACTCGATCGTGCCCGCGTTCATCTACGCCGTGCAGAACAACCTCGTGTTCATCGCGCTGGCAAACCTGGACGCGGCCACGTTCCAGGTCATGTACCAGTCCAAGATCATCACGACCGCGCTCTTCTCCGTCAGCATCCTCAACAAGCGCCTGTCCATCACACAGTGGATCGCCCTCGTGCTGCTCGTCCTCGGCGTCGTCCTCGTCCAGAACCCCTCGTGCGAACAGCAGGCCCTCCAGAGGGCGGGCGCAGAGGCGGCCGACATAGCCGCCATCAGCCAGCACCGCAACCTGTTCCTCGGCCTCGTCGTGGTCATCACCATCTCCCTGACATCGGGCTTTGCCGGCGTCTACTTTGAGAAGATTGTCAAGAGCTCCAAGACGCTCTCGGTCTTTGCGCGCAACATGCAGCTCGCCCTCTGGGGCTTTGTCTTTAGCGTGATCGGCATGCTCTACAACGACTGGGACGCCTTGGCCGAGGGCGGCCTCTTCCAGGGCTACAACGCCACGGTGTGGTCCATCATCAACGTCAGCGCCTTTGGCGGCCTCCTCATCGCCGTCGTCGTAAAGTACACGGACAACATTGCCAAGGGCTTTGCCACGTCCATCTCCATCCTCGTGTCCACCGTGTTTTCGGCGACCTTTTTCGACTTTTCTGTCGACGTCATTTTCTTTGTCGGCGCGTCGGTTGTGATCATCTCTGTCTTCCTCTACAGCGAGCCCGAGAAGATCTACGGCCAGCAGCAGCCAGCCGCCAGCATCACCAAGGCAACCGGCAGTCCCCTCCAGGGCAGCCTCTCGATCCCCGCATCCATCGGCGGCGCCACCAACAGCTTTGGCGTTGACCAGGCCACCTCAGGCACGCCCGGGTCGCCCGGCCTGCCCATCTACAACAACATGAGCCAGCTGCACCACCACAACTACAACGGCGGCGGGAGCCCCTCACAGAACGCCGCCGCCGATCTGCTTCCCCGCTCCAAGCTAAACCTCTCCAGCAACATTCGATAGTGGGGCTCGAGCCGTATTGGTCCTAGAGTGGAGGAGAGACAGAGAGGGAGGGTTTTATTCATGCCGTTCAGTGTAACATCCAAACAAAAATACAAAGAATGCACTATTTCTTAAAAAAAAAATGGAGCGACGGCAACTGCGCCTGCGAGATCTTCACGATCGTGCCCATGATCGATAGCGACGACATCGTCTTTGTCCCCATCGGGCTCGCCGACAAGTTCAACAGCGCAGGTGCGATTGTGTCTTTTCAACAGCACGAAGCGGACCGGTTTACTATCCAGCTCAGATCTCCGGGGCGTTTTGTCGCCTGGTGCAAGCATCCACCTGCAAAAGTCTCGGAGGCAGAGTTTAGCTGGAATAACGAACGGCTCGACGTGCACTCCAAGTCCTCTTTGATAGCCGTGCAATGTACAAAAGAAAAAGCATGAATTTAGAGGGCGTGGTTCTTGCAGAACGCCTCAATGCGGTCGTACGCGATCACGAGCTTATCCTTGGGGGGCGTGAAGACGATGCGGAAATAGTCTGGGCAACGGAAGCACTGATAATAATAAATTATTTAATCATTATTTAAAATTATTTTTCACCTTGCCGGGGAGACACAGGACCGACTCCTCCTGGACGAGCTTGGAGCAAAAGTCAGCGTCGTCCTTGATGTCCTTGAACTTGTCCTTCTCGATGCCGACCATGACGTACATTGCGCCGCCGGGGACGATGACCTTGAGGCCAGGCACCTTGCTGAGGCGCTCGCACGTGTACATTGCGTTGCCCTCGAGCTGCTCCAGGCACGACTTGTAGTAGCTCTCGTCCGTCTTGAGGAGCATGTCGGGCAGGATGGACTGGATGAGCGAGTTGGAGCCGAGGATGCTCTGGGAGAGGCGGATCAGGCCGCCGTGGACCTCTTCCGCAAAGATGCCGTTACGGTCGTGGACGAGGATCCAGCCCACGCGCCAGCCGGGCACCATCCAGCGCTTGGCAATACCGCCCGTCGTCAGGATCGGCACCGTGGTCGACAGCGACGCCAGAGGCACAAACGTCTTGCCGCTAAAGACCATGTCGGCGTAGATCTCGTCCGAGATGATCGGGACGTGGTGCTTCTCGGCCACTATTATATCAGCGTTTCAGTCCCCTTCTTACTCTCTCTCCTTGCTTTTACCCTGCAAGAGGTCGAGCAGGTGCTGCTTGCTGAAGACTGATCCGCACGGGTTGGAGGGGTTGTTGATGAGCACAAAGGCGGTCTTGTCGTCCACAAGCTTGTCGAGCTGCTCAAGATCGATCTCCCAGCCCTTTTCGGGCAGGAGGTTGTAGTATCGCACCTCCCATCCAAACGAGTTTGCCAACGACTCGTACAGGGAGAAGCCCGGCTGGGGCAGGATCACGTTGCTGCCGACATCGGCGAGGCCGCCCATGGCGATCTCGAGAGCACCCGACGCGCCGCTGGCAATGATCACATCCTAGCATTTTTAGTTTGTCAGACGGAGAGAGAGAGGGACACACACAAAGACAGAGGGGGATTACGTTGGACGTCAGCGGCGCCAACGGGGAGCCGTATGCCTGGGCGATGGCCTCGCGCGCAAACTCGTACCCTAACGTTATCCAGTCAGGACGCGGAGCATCGGTGTCTGTTACCGTGCGCGGGGGGATACCCGTTAAACTTGAACGACGCCATGTTCTCCGCCAGCTTGCCCACGAGCTCTTCGGGCGCCTTGAAGTTGCCAAAGAGGGTGGGATCACCTTCGTTTTTGCAACATTACGTTTGGCTTTCGCGTTGGGGAACAATATATATTTTTTTCATACCGATCGACAGGCTGATCATCGGCTTGTCCGGATGCGGCGCAAGCTTCATCCCGTCCACGATCGCGCGGATCGGGTTGGTCATGTTTTGCGCTCGCTTGGACGCGCGAACGGACCACGTGGTCTTCGACATCTTTTGTTGTCCTGATTTCCAAAGTGCGCTGCCCCGGGCTGCCCCTTTGTTCGCCGCGCGGCTCGGCGTTTGCCGCAATAGCCGCGGGCGCTCTCTCCTTCCACAACCTCCCTTTCATTTGCAGGGGGATTGCCATCTGATGGAGCGCTTGGTTTCGAACCGTGTGAGTGGGGGTGTGGGGCTTTGGTGTAGGTGGTCATGGTCCACGTCAGCATACGCATGTCAGATGCTTTTTCGGTGTTCTCTTCTCTTGCCTTCTTTAAGCGGCGTTCCCTGTTCTCACTTTTCTGTTTCCACTAGGCCCCGCCACCACCGCCTCCCAGCCCACCAACCAACAATGGTCGTCCTCACCCTTGGTCCTGAGTTTGCCGCTCCCCTTGCCGTAAATTTCGCTTGCGGGCAATTAATTAATTTTCATGTGCATGTCAGGTTGGTATCGCCGCGGCGATCACCAGCACCGCCCTCGGTGTCAAGGTCAGCCTTGCCCGCAAGACGTACAAGATCAGCTACCCCGTATGACAACGCAGAGCTTGAACCGGCCTGGCTAAAACGACTTGACCCTTAGACCATGTACGCCGTGAGCAAGTACGACGGCAGCAAGGCCGACAACAAGGCCGAGGACAAGCCCGATGATGCGCACATGTTCAACTGCGTCCAGCGTGGTATGGATGGATGGCCACAAAACAAAATTGTGGTTAAATTGTGAACTTGAAAAAAAAAAAAAAAAAAAAAACAGGCCACCAGAACTACCTCGAGCAGCTCCCCACTGTCCTTGCCCTCACCTTCATCGGCTCGCTCTCCGGCAACGCCAACCTGGTCCTCATCAACGCCGGTGCCTTGGCCCTCTACATCCTCTCCCGCTACTCGTACGCCGCCGGCTACGCCACCGGTGACCCCAGCAAGCGCGCCAACGGCACCTATGGCTACCTTGGCCTGCTGACCTCGCTTGGTCTCTCACTCTACACCGTGGCCAAGGTAGGATGATCGCTCGCTCTCTCGGACTCGCTAACACGACACTTTTGTTTCTTTTCGTTCAGATCGCCTTCCCGCAGCACGTCACCTTCTAAAGCACCTAAATTCAAGTTTTAGAGTATTTCTAGAAGTAATGATTTTGATCAATGGAAATACGTAACCAACACGGACTGGTCTGCGAATGAAAAAAAAAAAAAAAAACATGCTGACTGGGCATCGACGTCAGCACATCTGATTTCCTTCAACCACAAACTGACACTGAAATGTCCACCGTCACACTCGGCCAAGAGTTGGCAGCCCCGCTCGCGGTAGGCAACCAACCCAGTCCCTCCCTGGTGAGCTAACAGCCATCACACACAGGTCGCCATCTCCGCCTCGTTCATGTCGCTCTACCTTGGTGAGCTCGTTGGTCAGGCACGCAAAAAGTACAAGGTGCCCTATCCTGTAAGCCGTCCAGTCGTTTACTCGCCCGTGGGTGCTAACCCCTCCCTCGTAACTAGACCCTGTACGCCGTCAGCAAGTACGATAGCAACAAGCCCCAGGAGAACAAGCCCGACGACGCGCACATGTTCAACTGTGTCCAGCGAGGTACTACGTCAGCCAGCCTTGTGTTTTTTTTAACAAGCGAGAAACTCGACAGGCCACCAGAACTACCTCGAGAACCTGCCCTCGCTGCTGGCGCTGCTCCTCATCGGCTCGCTCTCGGGCAACGCCAACGTGACCTACGCCAATGCCGGCGCGCTGTTCCTGTACGTCATCTCCCGTGCGTCGTACGCTTCCGGCTACGCCACCGGCGATCCCAGCAAGCGCGGTGCGGGTCGATACGGCATGTTTGGCCAGATTGCCTCGCTCGGCATCTCGCTCTACGTCGTGGCCAAGGTAAACAAACGGACGGGAGGGGCGAGTCGTTTTAGTATGTAATTATTATTTTTTTTATCAGATTGCCCTTCCGCAGTACATCTCCTTCTGAAGACATCGCGCACTACTACGTAGCCTGAGAGAGCTCCTGTCCCTTTTGTTTTGTATTTTTTTTTTTTTTTCAGAAAGGATGAAATGCGCCTTTTTTTAAATTATCCATGATTTTGGGCGCAGCATTTGTTTTATTTACAAAGAAACAACAAGCACGACGTTGGAGAAAAGACTGGTCGACTCAGTTGATCGCCTTGATCTCGCTGTAGGCCGGGGGCATGCCCATCGGCACCTGGGCGACTTGATCGTACTGCGGCGTCGGACCGTCGACGGTCTTGTACTGCATGGGCATGTAGACCTGCTGTGGCTGCTGGGCGTACATGACGTACTGCTGCTGCTGCTGCTGTCGCTGGGCCGTTTGGCACGCAGGGAAGCGGGGGTCGACAAAGACGGGGTCGTTCCACTGTCGCTCGATGCACTTGACGCCTGCGCTCATGCAGCCTGTGCCGATGCCCCTGATCGCGGTGAGGTCGGAGGCGCACCAGTTGACGACGGCGTGGTGGGCGAGCCGACCGTGGAGGACGACGCGGCCGGCCGTGCGGATAAACACCTGGGAGCCGTGCTTGATGTTGCAGTGGATGTTGACGTCGCCCGCGGCGTAGATGTAGACGGTCGAGTGGTGCGCAATCTTGCGGCCGCGCATGTCGACCGTGCCGTTGTGCGCGAGGACGGTCAGGTGCGCGCCGTGCACGACCTTGCCCGTGACAAGCACGGACCCATGCGTGCTCGTCAGGCAAACGGTCGACTTGTGCTTGATATCGCCCACGGTAATGTCGCTCGCGTGCGTCAGGTCGGCCGTGTCGTGGTGCTTGAAGCCCCGCTTGAGCACCAGCGGTTCGACGGCAGGGAGAGAGGGGGCGGCAGCGGCAGCGGCAGCAGTGGCAGGCATTGCGTCTGTGTCAGTGTGTGTGTTGGGGAAACTCCCCGGGAAATTCCCTGGCGTGCTGGGCCATGTACTGCATAATGGTGGCGCCGATGCAATTTTTTTCAAATTGGTGGGACCCCAAAACACTCCGATTCCTTTGGCTCCTTGGCTCTTCGGCTCCTTGGCTCTTTGGCCCTTTGGCTCTTTGCTTCCCGGCGCGAGAACTGAAATAAGTTCTCACCAAATCCCCATTTTTGTCATGACTCAGGGAAAAAACAAAAACTGAAACAACATTCCGAGATCTCGGATTGGCGCGCACGCGTTTTTTTTCCTGCTGATAATTCTCCAGAAAATGAAGGCCTTCTTCGCTGTCGCCGTCGCTGCCGTCCTCGCCTCCGCCGTCTCGGCGCAAAGCGTCCAGCTCGAGACCTTCTCGACCAACTCGGACTGCTCGAGCCCCATGTCGTACTTGTACCAGACCCTCCGTACGTTTGCTCCCCTTTTTTTGTTTTTGTTTTTGGTTTCCGTTTCCCTTTTTTTTTTTTTTACCCCTCCTATTTTTTTTTGCTTTTTTTATGCCTTGTTTTCCCGTCCCGAACCAAACCATTGATTATTGTATCGCTGTCTCCTTTGTAGCCGCGCAAGCTGGAGCCTGCGTTACCTCGCCTTGCACCGCCGTCCCCCTCACCAACTTTTACGTCGAGCTCTCGTGCCCCACCTCGTACCCTACCGCGGCCCCCAGCGGCTTCGGTGGCCAGGTCTCGTTCAGCAACACCTCCTGCGACCCCACCCAGGCCAACTTGGCCACGTTCCTCAAGACGGGCGTTTGTGCTTCCTTTGGCTCGGGCTCCTACTTCGTATGTTTTCTTTTCTCCTCTTTTTTTTTTTTCTAAAAATAGGAAAATCAAACTAAAACATCTCATGAATTATCTTCCTGATTAATTACTACAGCTGAGCAGCTGCGGCGCCACCTCGTACACGCAGTACAGCACCAACAACTGCACCGGACCCACCACGTCGACCAACGTCAGCAGCATTGGTGTCTGCGCCTCGGTTGGCGTGGATGGCGTCTACACCAGCAGCCTGACTCTCTGCAGCGCTGCCTCGCTTACTTCGGCGAGCATCCTTGCCATCCTCATCGCCGTCGCGACGTTCCTCGCCGTTTCGCTCTAAGCAGCCGGCTAAGCAGCAGCCACTTCGGCTCTTTGCAGTTTTGTTTGTTTTCTTCTCTCAGCTCATTCGTTTGTGAGTTTTGTCCATCTTCAAAATCTTAGCCTTTGATGATGTCTGTTCAGTTGTTGTGCAATGTTTTGTTTCTATCATACGATGCATTGACTTTTGGTGGCTATGGTTGCTTTGGACGACTACGGTGCCCGACAAAGACCGCCGTCCCTGATGGCGTGAAGGCGTACTGTGCGTCCACGATAAGGCCCTGCGGCAGGATCACGTTGCGATAGTACGCGGCGCACTGGTAGCCCACGCGGTTGGGGATGTAGCTCGCAAACAGGCCCCACTTGTCGCCTGTGCCGTACTTGCGAGCGAGATCGAGGAAGAGCGCCTTTTCTTCGTCAGTCCACTCGCCCGTTTGGTGCTCCTAAACCAGCCAGTTGGTTTCAGCAACGCGGCGCACATGAATGGACGGACGTACCTGATCGGGGGCCGTGTGCCGATAAAAGTACATGTTTGGGTTCTTGAGGAACATCTTGTGCGCGATAAACTTGGCATCGGACCAGCCGCTGGGCACACCCACGAGCCTTGTCCTGCTCTTCTTTGCGGCCTTGCTCTTGTGGCTTACCGAGTCTGAGGCCGAAGAACCCATTGATGGGAGGGTCGATGCAGGATCGTAACGGTTAAACACACCACCGCCGTGCGCCTCCCACGCCTTGTCCGCGCTGTCCTCGATGCCAAACTTGGCGCACACGGCCGGGTTGACCCACCCCGTAAAGTGCGAGTCCACCACGATCGCACTCGCCAGCACGTCTGCGCTGAAGAACCGCTCGGCCGGCAGCAGCTCGCTGGCGTCAAACTCGGGCTCATCGGCGGTGGCCTGCGTGTCCTCCTCTCCCTCGTTGTCCGCTGTGGTCGTCTTCAGGCCACGTAACCGGGCAGACTGGCGCGATGGGCTCTTTGCGTCCTGAGCAGCCGCAAGAGCGGCCGTCTTTTTCCGTCTGTTTTGCCAACGTTTTAGGGGCCCCTCGTTTGTGGCGAATCGCGTACGGTGTGGCACGGGCAGTGGTGGGCGCACGACGGCCAGGCGTACTAAGGGCCCGATGGCCGTCTGCCAGCCCCAGCTCGTTCAGGATGTGGGCGTTGCGAGCGATATTCTCCTGTCGTTGGCGCTCGTAATCGTCCGACGATTCTTCCATTATTTTTGAACTCATCGTTAATTTTATCATGAAAAACTACAAGTGATAAGGCCTCCGTCTTCAGTAGTCCCGCTTGTTGGGCGCCGCAGGAGGACCCTGTTGGGTGAAGCGATCGACCAGGTCGTCGGCAAAGGCGTACTTTGAGGCGTACAGGTCGACGTTGAACACGTCCGAGTTGAGGCAGCGCCGGGATGCGACGCCCAGGACGGCGATGCCCAGGATGAGCTTCAGCAAAAACAGGCTAAGAAAAAAAAAAAGAAACAACGTTGAGTTTATTTATAAAAAAAATTTGATACCAGACAAAGAGCATCGCACCAACCGCGGCGAGGTACCATGTCGGCTTAAAGTTCAAGGCTTCTAGGACCTCGGTGAGAACTCGCACCGTCTGTTGAAGGAAGAAGGGGAAAAAATTAAAAAAAGAAAGAAAAAAAAAGGACAAGAATAAATTTGGGCTTACGACGCAGGCCAACGGCATCGCCGCAAAGCCGAGACGCCTGGCGACCAAGGGGGTCTGATCGTACGAGCCCAGGTTGGGCGAACGCTGGACGACGAGATCGCGGCAGAGGATGTCGGAAAACGTGCTGTAGGCTGTGGCCGGGATGCGGTTGAACTTGGTGATGAACGCGTGCTTGAGCCAGTCGATGATGACCTCGGAAAAGTAGAGTGCGAGCAGCTGGGGGAGAAAGTCCGAGACGATGTAGTTGTAGTCGAACGAGTCGCCCATCTCTGCCCAGTTGCGGACCCAGATCAGCACGAGGAAGACGCCCAGCTGGAACCGCTCCACCGTGTCGGAACAGGCGACCTGCCACAGGTTCTCCTTGGTCACCTTTTTAAACACGTTGGACTTGATCTCGGCAAACTGGTTGGAGAGGAGCACCGTCAGGAGGGACGCACTGAACGAGTTGACCGCCACGTTGAGCGTCACGAGTTCCAGGAAAATAATCAGCGAGTGCACGACTGGACGGCATGGTTCAATGCAAAATAGAACGAAAAAAAAAAACTTAGTTGCATCGTACACATGTAGCCAACGGCGATGAGGACGTGCGGGAACCTCTGCAGCTGGTAGCGTGGCCTGAGTGCCGAGATCGTCGCCTTGGAAAGGAGCGAGTCCATCACGTCCTGGCCAAACGCGCTGCACAGCCGATCGAGGACCTCAAGGACGTTGTAGATGACGTAGAGTTTGAGGGTGTTTTGCCCGCGGATGATGTGGTACAGTCTGGAGCCGTCAATGTTGAGCACGACGACGCACGACACGATGAATATCATGCCTTTGAGCAGGTCGCTCTTGTGCGACGACCGCATCCGGTCACTGCAAGAGAAACCGTCAATACCACACGGAAATCGATTGGATTTTTTGCGTCTTACGTGACACGGACAAGCCGCAGGACAAAGGCAACGAGGGCAATGACAAACCGAAGCGGCAGCAGCCCGAATAAAGACAGAAACACGTCCAGGCACACGAGCGAGCTGTAGGCCACAAACTGCTCAAACTGCACGGGGATCTGGAGGATGTTGGAGATGCGCTCAATCTTGATCCGGTCCAGGTCGTCAAACTCGTCGTTGGTCAGCTCGCCGCGCACAAACTCGGCAAAGGTCGTCCTGGTCCTTAGCTCGCTAATAATGGTCTTTGTCGCGGACGCCGCTGCTGTCGATGCGTTCGCAGTGGCATTGGCTGCACTAGTGGACGGAGTGATGGCGCTGCTAACGGCATCCAGTGCTGTCGACACAGTCGAGTCCGGTGTTGAAGGCGTCATGGGCTGCAGCACAGAGATGGCCTCAGACGTCCTGCGCACAAATACGCTCCGCACAGAGGACGGATACGCCGGCGTCATCGGTGTCGGCAGAGGGTCGTGGTCCTCCAGTTCGCTCACATTAAAGGACGATACAGCCGACAGCAACGGCGGTGGTGCCTTGACAACGGTCACGAGGGGTGGCGGCGTGGAGGGCGACTGTGGCGACGGGGTCCGTGGGTCGAGTACCAGCGAGGGCACGACAGCATCGTCCTCTTCTTCCTCGTTGTAGTAATCCCGGTCGTCCTCGTCATCGTCCTCGTCTTCGTCCTCGTCATCGTCATCGCCATCGTCGTCGTCGTCGTCGTCGTCGTCGTCGCCGCCGCCGTTGTCGCTGCCAGCGCCCCTGCCAGCGCCATGGGGATCGTCCTGGGGCGTCCTGCTGGTGCCGCCGCCCCCGTTGCGCCGCAGCAGCCCCGAAACGCCGTCGACCGTCCCGTCCATCGACAGACTTCGCTTGGGCCGGCGCGCTTCGCCGCCCGCAGAGGTCGACAGCATCAGGGAGCGCAGGCGGGGGCTCTTCGTGCCGGTCGCAGATGGCGGGCGCGGTCGACGCGCCCCACTGTTGTTGGACGTTGTCGGTGTCGAGGACATTGAAAAGTGCTGAGTGTGAAGACTTGAATTCAGTTTTTTTTTCCCTCAGTTTTTTTTTCAGCCAAATCCGATGGGCCGCCCGACCCTTGCTGTTCTCTGAGTGTTTTGACATCGACTTGTTTGAAAGCTACAGTGTATATTTTTCTCCCTTTTCTTATTTTTTAAAAAGTTGGGTCTGGGCGCTACTGCTTGGTGGCGACGCCCGAGATGTAGTAGATGGCGCCGGTGGCGGCAATGACAGAGAGGATGTACTCGCTGTTTTTTTTTTTTGTCGTTGGCATCGATTAGGAAAAAAAAAGAAATAAACGCAAGGGATCGTACTAGAGGGGAGGGAAGCTGAAGAGACCCTGGATGGCGATGAAGGAGCCGATGAAAATGGTGTTGGTCCATCCAAGCGAGTAGGAAACGGCGAGCTCCTCGGTCTCCTTCTTCTCCTTGTCCTGTGTGCTGGCATCGTCAGCACAGGCCATTCAGAGTATGATGTACCTGGTTGGCCTTGTTCAGGTCCTTTCGGTTCTTCTTGTCGGCGGCCTTGGTGATAGCGATGCTACATACCGAAAGCGGTTAGCATGAAACGAAATGAGAAGAATGGACAAGCTCTTACGTCGCCTTCTTGTTCTGGAGGTTGTTGTGGTACGAGAGGAACAGGCCGGCCACGGAGACGGCGTACAGCACGGTGAGGACGGCAAGGTTGATCACGTCGGTCAGCGGGAGTGCGCGGACAAACACAAAGACGACTGCAACATAGGGATACCGAAGGGGGGGGGGGGGGGCAGGAACATGAGTAAAAACAACAGCGCGGCTGGCTGGCTGGCTGGCTTACAGGCGGGGAGGAGTGCAACACCGAGGGCCGACGCACCAAACACGACAAACGTGTTGGCGTCCACCTTTTCGGGCGCGAGCAAGAGCTCGAGGTCGTCGTCCTTCTTGTCGTTCTTGTTGCTGCCCTTGTTGCTCATGGTTGTGCTGGGTTGAACGCAGGTCAGCCACGAAAAAAGTGGATATGGGGAGGACAAGAGACAGCGAGGAGAAGAGCAACAGGAACCTGAAAAAAGGGCAAAAACAAAAAGGGACCACTCGACGCTCGTGGCGCACTGCCACACACGAGCCCGGGCCCCTGATCACGCGAGGGCAAAGCCGCAAGAGAGCCAAACGACGAAGATCACACTTTTCTCGGTGACATATTTTTTGCAAGTGCGCCCCCTCGAGTAAGCCCGAAAAAGAGATGGCAAGCGAGGACGTCGCGCCTGCCAACTGGCCGCCGTCGCGCGATGAGGCTGTCAAGATGGTGGCGGCGGTGCTGCGTCCGGGCGAGGAGCGCTGTGCCGTGGTACGCCAGCTTGAAAGGAAAAACACAGAAACTGCGGGTCACTGAGAAACGGCGTGTTGTTTACAGGCGATCCCGGCCCGCATCGTCAAGGGCGACAAGAAGCGGCCGAGGCTGCTGGCCGTCATCTACGGACGCAACAACGAGACAGGGTAATGTTGGTGGTGGGGGGAGGGCGGCAAGCATTAAAAGAACCAATGCAAACGGGTGGGGAATCCAATGGGACTAATCCATGTTGTTCCGTTGTTAAGACTCTTTGTGCTCAAGGTCAAGAAGGACAAGGCCACGGTGACGCTCGCCCTGCCTGTGTTCAAGGACACGCTCTTCACTGTTGGTATACCCGCTGTTGCTGCTTCTTTTTCGATGCTTAATTTGCCACCCCCGTTGCTAGTCTCGGCTGAGGAGGCCTCTGAGCTGTACAACGACGCCCTGTTCAAGCAGGCCAACGAGCAGCAGCCGCTCATCCGCTTTGGCTTCAGCGAGCAGGAATTGCTGGCACAGGTCGTCGATCCCGGGCACATCGGGCTCATCCAAAGCGAGTTTGCCATTGCTATTGGGGCAGCAACCCTGGAGGAGGACGATGTGGTGACAGATACCTCGGCGTCGGCAGATTCCTCGGCACCGCACGGGTGGCTCAAGACGTATGTCGCTGGCAACGCCGACGGGTCCAACTCGGACTTGCATCGCATGGATACAAACGGTAACTGAGCTAGTTTTTTTTTTTTTTTTTTCCCTCATGCGGATTGCATAGAAAACCTTCTTCCAAGCGAGGCGCCTGGTGTAAACCCGTTTGTCAGCATGGACATGTTCCAGTCCGCAGCCAACAACGAGGCGCAGCTGTCGTTCAAGGCTGTGAAGGAGCAGTGGATCCGCAAGCAGCTCGCTCAGCGCGAAAAGGAGTTTACCGAGTTTAAAAAGCTGCAGTATGGAGGATGCACGATGTGACCAGTGCTTACAAAAATCTACTTTGGCAGGATCTTCTGCGGCACATGGAACGTCAATGGCAAGTACGCAACGGAAACCCTCACGCCATGGCTCTCCGCGGACGACGTCGAGCCCGACCTCTACGTCATTGGGTAAGCTCGAGCCAACTCTAAGCCGATCGTGACCATTTTTTTGTGCTCGCACAGCTTCCAAGAGCTCGACCTGAGTGCGAGCGCGTTCCTTCTCGACAGCTCCAGTCGCGAGGAGGACTGGACGCGAATGATTGACCAGGGCATGAAAAACAGGAAAAAGTACCGCAAGGTCGCATCCAAGCAGCTCGTCGGGATGCTCATTCTCGTCTACACCAAAGTGGACCACTCCAACTTTATCAAGGAGATTGCGACCGATGCGGCAGGCACTGGCCTGATGGGCATGATGGTAAAGCGCAATGTCAAAAGACTTGGGCCGATTTACTAAAAGTGGGTTTTTTGCACAGGGCAATAAGGGAGGCGTGGCCATCCGTCTCCGACTGTACGACACCTACCTCGTTTTTGTAAACACCCATCTTGCAGCCGGCAAGAAGGAGGTTGAACGTCGCAACCTGGACTTTTCCGAGGTACGTCCTATTCGTCGTCGTCGTCGTTTTATATTGAGAAACGACGTCAAGGTGGCAAGGAGAATCACGTTCACCTACCCCGGCGATTCGCCAAGCGACCCGCCAAAGAGCTTTGGCATCCATGATTCCGACTACCTGTTTTGGATTGGTGACCTCAACTACCGCTTGCCGCTGCCCGACCAGGACGTGCGCAACCTGATGGACGAGAAAAAGTACAAAAAGCTGCTCAAGTACGACCAACTCAACGTCGAGCGCAAGGCCGGCCGTGTCTTTGTCGGATTCGAGGAGGGCACCGTCACCTTCCAGCCGTCCTATAAATACGATCCGGGAACGGACAATTTCGACACAAGGTATGGGAATGCTGAACACATAATTTTTTTCTAAACGAAATTATTGAAAAATAGCGAAAAGAGGCGATCACCCGCCTGGTGCGACCGCATCTTGTGGCGGAAAGGCGACGCGCTCAGTCAACTCAACTACCGAGTGCACATGGAGCTGCGTGCGTCAGACCACAAGCCCGTGAGCTCGTTGTTTGAGGTCAGCAAAGTGAAGGTGTTCCTGAAGGACAAGCAGAACGAGGTCCAGTTGAGCGTCGTCCGCGACCTCGACAAGTTTGAGAATGAGGTCATGCCTGGTATGTGAAAACCAAACTGGAGCGTTCGATTTTTCTCATTTTTTTTTTTCGGTGCCAACAGACGCACAGATCTCCAACAACGTGCTCGAGTTTGGCCAGATCAAGTACCTGCAACCGGTAACACGGACGGTGACCCTCGAGAACGTTGGCCAGGTGCTCGCTCAGTTCAAGTTTATCCCCAAACTGCAAGAGGAAAACTACTGCAAACCGTGGCTGTGGATTGCCCCTTCAACCGGCATCCTCACGCCTGGGGAGAAGGGCGAGATAACCTTTACCGTCCTTGTTGATAAGCGCAGCGCGCCCGCCCTCAACAAAAAGACAGAGACAATCGACGACATTCTCATCCTTCACCTCGAGAACGGCAAGGACGTCTTTGTACGTCGTTTTATCTGTTTACTCGTTCTATATCTTGACACGTTGCTCAGATTTCAATCTCGGGAGAATACGAGGTCACGAGTTTCGGGACACCACTAGACGTGCTCACCAAGCTCAAGGGGCCGATCAGGGCGGCGCCCAAGCCGAGTGGAGGCAGTGCGCCGGCAGATGCAAGCTCGTCGACGGCCACCACCCAATTGAGCGTGCCCAAGGAGCTCTGGCGCATCGTCGACTATATCTTCCAAAAGGGCATCCAAGAGCCCGGTCTCTTCTTGAACTCTGGTGACATTGCAGAGATGGAGCTGATCCGCGACTGTCTGGATTCCGGCGAGCCCTTTGCGCTTGGTATTTTTTCCCCTCTTTTTTTTTTTCTTGCCTTGATGATAAAAATAAAAATTCACCCAGCGGAATCATCACAAACGGCGGTGCACTCGATGGCCGAGACGCTGATCCGGTTCCTGGACGCCCTGCCCGAGCCCGTCATTCCGTTTGCAAGCTACCAAAAGTGTATCGACAACTACCAGACGTACCCGCTGGCCAAGCAGTCGATCTCAACCATCCCCTCTGTGCACTACCACGTGTTTGTGTACCTGACCGCGTTCCTGCGCGAGGTCCTCAACAACTCGGCGACCAACCTGACCAAGGCGGACGAGCTGGCAGCCATCTTCTCGGCCGTTCTGCTGCGCTCGCCCAAGCCCGTCGCCGACAAGTATCGCGAAGTCGTCAACAAGAAGGCCGCCACCTTCCTCACTCATTTTTTCAACGTCGGCAACGACACTGCGTCCGCCTGATCCTCCCACCCACCTGTCTCCCATTCTCTTTCCGTGAAAACCAAAAAAGAAAAAAAAATCGACTGAACAAAATAAAAAAAAATATTTTTTTTTTTGGTCACAGCAGAATTCGTCATTCCGCAGGTTCGTCCTGTTTCTGCCTCAGCGAGGTAAGCAACAACAAAAAAAAAAATCACACAGGTTTTTAGAGCTTGCTCAGGGGCTTGGCCAGGACCTCGGCCGCTCCACCGCTGATAACGACAATGTTGCGTTCCTTGACCTTGCACTGGAAGATGACCTGGCTGCTGCCGGCATCCTTCCACATCTCGGTCACGATGGTCTCGCCGGGGAAGACGGGCGAGGCGAAGCGGACCTTGATCGACTTGAACAGGCTGGTGTCGTTGTTGGCAAAGTGCTTGATGATGGCGCGGCCGGCGATGCCAAACGTGCACAGACCGTGAAGAATGGGCTTGGGGAATCCGACCTGCGTATTTCATTTATATGTTCGTTTTTATTTTCACGATCGTGCTTGCTTGCTACCTTTGTGGCGATGGCGGGATCGGCGTGGAGGGGGTTGTAGTCGCCCGAGAGACGGTAGAGCATGGCCTGGCCAACGTTGGTCTTGTACTCGTCGACCTTGTCGGCGGGGCGGGCCGGCGGGCTGTACTCGGGCTGCTTGGGCTGCTTCTCGCCGCCAAAGCCGCCGAGGCCGCGCACAAACGTGCCGCTTTTCTAATGAAAGATGAACAAGATGAAACCGTGCACAATGACACACTAATGCGTACAAACTTGAGGACGGGGCTGCCGTTCTTGTCAAACAGAGTGCTCTCATCCTCGAGGAGGGCACCCTTGCCTTTGTTTCCATGAGAGCACCGTCAGTAAAACAAAATCGGCATAGCGCACCTTTGTCCCAGACGCCGACGAGCTGGCCGCTGAGGGTGAATTCGCCCTCGGTGGGCAGGGCCTTGATCACCTCGAGTGACTGCTCGCCGTGGAGAATCATGTTGGGGTCAAACTTGGGGATGCCCTAGCACAACCGTGTCAATAAACAACACGGTGTGGAAACACATATAAACACGCACAGGTGCACGATTTCCACCGGCGCTGTCGTCTCCCTTCTTGGGCGTCGAGGGCATGAACGGGACCACGTCCGACGACGTGCCCTTGAACGTGAGCACGACGGGGTAGAACGGCAGTGCCGAGAACGATGGGTCGAGCTCGTACGTGAACTTGAGGTCGTCCGCACCGACGCCGAGTGCGTACAGGATCAGGTCACGCTTGTTGTACGAGACCTGCGATGGTTTGTGCTGATGTGTCAGGGAGATGCAACTGGTGACGGCTACGGTACCTTCTTGGCGGGGTACTTGTGGCCGACGGCCTTCTTCTGGTCGACTTGCGCTGCTGACATTTTGCGGGTTTTTTTGGGGGAAATTTGGTCACGTCGATCATGTGCCCGTCATCTTTTTTTTTTTTCAAGCTAGACTGGGAAAAAGTACAAAACCAAGAACGGAAAACAACGATGTTAAGAAAGAATTAACGATGGTTATTGGTTTGTTTCTGTAGAAAAAGGAAAAAAATAAAAAAAGAAAGAAAAAATATGAAATGAGAATGACAGACATGGTGTCTGTAGGGTGGTGTCGATGGGGTGGAGAGCGAAAGAAAAAAAAAACAAGACAACATAACCAGGGGGGAAAAAAAGGGAGGGATGCAACCGATAATACTCTTTCTTCTTTGAGTGGAGGGTCACATGCGATCAATGTATTTTTTGCAGCTGCTCACTTTGCCTTGACGTTTTGGTTGAGCCACGTCAGGCCATCATAAAGACCGTCGCCAGTTGTGGCACATGAGGGCTGGACAAACCAGTTGCGGTCCCGCAGTCTGTGGAGGGCGAGCTTGTCGGTGATTTCTGCGGGGCTCATTGCTGTTTTTTTTTTCCGTGTTTAAAAACATTGGTCATAGAAAAAAAAATACAACGGCTTTACCTTGGGGCAAGTCCTGCTTGTTTGCGAAAACAAGGAGCAGCGCATCGCGCATCTCACGGTCGTTAATGATACGGTGGAGCTCA
>Ga0302230_10000772_pt1 | contig 23835 bp, 42 predicted proteins | sample II_Palsa_N2_1_FD_193523 | JGI IMG/M metagenome (GOLD analysis project Ga0302230, IMG submission 193523) | Peat permafrost microbial communities from Stordalen Mire near Abisko, Sweden - II_Palsa_N2_1 | ecosystem: Environmental > Terrestrial > Soil > Palsa > Peat permafrost | place: Sweden... | reverse complement strand
GCAGCAGCGACAGCAGCAGCGACAGCAGCAGCAGCCAGATACGATTGGGCGCGTGGCAAGACTGGCTCAAGTGGGGAACGAGCAGGCCCAACAGCTGGTCGCCCAGGCCGTTAGCTTGTATGTTGTCGGCATTGTTTTTTTTTTTTTTGCGCTCATGGGCTGTCGTTCGTTGGATTGTGCAGGGCAGCTGAGCAAGTGTGGCAGCAGATGATGCGCGAGATGGCCGGCGAGATGGCCGGTGCTGCCGTCCCGAAACTGGGTGCATCCGTCAACAAATGAGCATGCTCGTATATAAAATAGGGCCGTGTTATTTATTTGCTACTCTTCTTCTTGTTGGTGCTTGACGACGACGACGACGACGATCGTTTCAAAGAAGTCGCCGGCGATGACGCTGCTTCATCACCAGCGTCTGTCCCTTTGGGCGCATGTTTGTGAGCCCAGACAGCCTTTTCGACATCGGCCGCCGTCCACTTGGTTGAACTTGCCGCGTTGAGCTCGACTGCCCTGGCCTGCAGAGTCTCGGCGAGGAGGAGAAACTGCTTCTCGGTGTAGGCCGGTGGTCCAATGAGGGCGAGCGCTTCGTCGCTCATGTACGGTGCCAGCTGCGGCGCAACCAGGCGAAGGACGGCCGATCCGAGCGCGGGACCCACGCCCTTGAGAGACGATACGGTCTTGATGGCGCTCTTCAGATCTGCAGTCGAAGCGGAAAGCAGGCTGAAGGCATCGGTTGTGGCCTTGACCACGTCGTCCTCGCTGTTGCTGGCCACGAGCTGCGCGAGCTTTGGCCTCCAGGCGCTCCTCTACACTTTCTGTTTTTAGTAAATAGAACGTGCGGACTCCCAGCCAGCCAAATACCGACAGCTTCCACGAAAGCATCCGCTGCAGCTCGGCCAGCGTCAAATGGGGTGGCGAGCGCTCGAGCACAACGGCGGGCAGCTCGTCGTTGATCCAGTGTTCAAGCACAGCAAGCGGCTCGGTCTTGCTCTTGTCGCCCTTGGTGTTGGCGTACTTGCGGGCACTGACGGCCTCGATCGCAGAGGGGTAGGACTCGAGGATGTCGCCCCAATTCTCCATTTTGACAAGAGTAAAATAAATAATAATAATTTTTGTTTAGCCGCCATTGTCGTCTCATCTGGCCATATTTCTAGAATGCCTGCCCTGGACCAACCGCGACTGACGAGCGCGCTGCGGGCCGCACGAGCGGCCGATGGCGCGGCTGCGGGCGCGGCCAAGATGTTCCTGCTGCTGAAGCAGATGGAGGAGAGACGAGCGCTGCAAAAGACAAGGACGGCCGATGACGAGTATGTCTGTGGTCCCGTTTACGAGTCAAGGGACTGACAAAGGAATTGCGCAATTTTTTGCAAAAGGGAAGAGGAGGCGGCTGAGTGGGCCCGCGTCAACAGGATCGATGCGTCGGACAAGAAGGAGGACCGCGAAGTGCTGCGCAGGCTGAAGGCACGCACGAGGATGGTGATGGGTGACGATTTGCCCAGCGAGGCCTACAACAGTGGCACGCTCAAGGTGCTCAAGGTCCTCGGCGGCGGCGGCGGCGTCGGCGTCGGTGAGGACGGCGATGTCTTTGACGAGCACTCGGCAAGGGAGGAGCTTGTGAGTATCTGCGGCAGGATCGAGAAGAAGCTGTTTGATGACCTTCGGACGGCGGCCGTCGAGGTTGCCCTTCTGCTAGCGTCACCTGCGTACGTGGCCAAGGCAGCAGCTGTCCAGCCCGAGTTTGGCGTCGACATCACCGTCAACAGCGCCACCCAGAGCCGCGATTCTGTCATCGTAAGCCTCAATGGGCCTTCGCTTAGAGTGAACTAATCTTATAAAATGCAAATACTAGCGCGATACCGACGAGGCAAATAAAGTGTTTGGTGACGAGTTGTTTGCACCACCGCCAATCCCCTCGGCAGACAAGGGCAAGGGAAAAGCTGTTGTAGTCGACGTGCCCGCTGCCGCTTCTTCTTCTGCTGCTGCCGCCGCTTCCGCTGCTGACAGTGTTTTGGCAGGCCCGATCGATCGCTACTTCCTCAAGAGGGTTCTTACAGAGATTGTCGCGCCCAAGCTCGGCAGCATCTCCGCAGAAGACCTGGCGATGGCCCTGTTTGACTTGCTGCGATCGGCGAGGCAAACACAGGACATCCAATCGGATCTCTTTGACATGCTCGGCTTTGACTGCTTTGAGGTTGTCGAGATGCTTTTGGAGAAACGAGCAGTGGCATGTCCCCCCCTTTTTTTTTTTAGTTGTATTTACTTTTTTCACTAACCAAATGCCTTATTTGCAGATTGTGGCTAGCGTCAACGATGCCCTGCAAAAGCTGAGCCATCTGACCGGCGACAAGCAGCAGACTCGCGAGGCTCCCAAAGGTGCGAGTGCAGAGACAATATACCAAGTGTTCTCATTCGTCCTTCTGTTTCCAGAGCGAGTCCCAACCTACGGAACCCAGGTGACGATCATCACCGAGGCCGAGAAGCGACTGGCCAAACAGGTGCGCAAGGAGGAGCGTAAGGCACACAAGGACCAGCACCAAAACAGTAATGTCGATTACGCCGCCCTGGTGAGTGCCCTTGGCTTTGACCAGCTGGACCTGCTCGAGATCCGTCGCAAGCAGCTCGAGGAGGCGAGCAACGCGCCCCTGTTCTCGTCGGACCGCGTGACTGCACCGGCAGTCGTGTACCCCAACGTGTACTCGAGTGCACCGGCGTCAAGTGTGAGCTGGAACGGCCAGAAACTCATGTTGCCCGCCGGGACAACGCGCAAGGACGAAAAAGAGTACGAGGAGGTCAACATCCCCGTGGCCAAGCCTGCTGCCAAGATGTCCATCGAGGAGCCCGTGGAGATCTCGTCGTTTGATACGTTTGCTCGGCAGGCCTTTGACGGGTACAAGTCGCTCAATCGACTGCAGTCGATCGTGTTTAACGTGGCCTACAACACCAACGAGAACATGCTCGTGTGTGCGCCCACGGGTGCCGGCAAGACGGACGTGGCCATGATGACTATCCTGCACGAGATGAAGAGCCACGTCCTCCGCGGCAAGTACGACCACTCGCAGTTCAAGATCATCTACGTCGCGCCCATGAAGGCCCTGGCCGCCGAGGTCGTCCGCAAGTTCTCGTCCCGCCTCAACTACCTCGGCATCACCGTGGCCGAACTCACGGGCGACATGCAGATGACCAAGGCCGAGATCCAGGCCACCCAGGTCATCGTCACCACGCCCGAAAAGTGGGATGTGGTCACGCGCAAAAACACGGGCGACGTCGGTCTGGCCCAGCAAGTGCGCCTGCTGATCATCGACGAAGTGCACTTGTTGCACGATGACCGAGGCCCCGTGATCGAGACGCTGATCGCACGCACGCTCCGCCAGGTCGAGTCGACGCAAGCGATGATCCGCATTGTCGGTCTGTCGGCCACGCTGCCAAACTACATTGACGTCGCTCAGTTCCTCCGCGTCAACCCGATGGTTGGCCTATTCTTCTTTGACAACAGCTTCCGTCCCGTGCCCCTCCAGCAGCAGTTTGTCGGTGTCAAGCCCAAGAGCGTGGCGCGCCAGATCCAGGTCATGAACGAGCTGTGCTTTGACAAGGTCGTTGAGAGGTAAATTTCTGTGTGTGTGTGTGTGTTATATCTTTATTTATCTATTTGATGATGTCCATGTAGGCTCGAGCAAGGACACCAAGTCATGATCTTTGTGCATTCGCGCAAGGACACGGTCAAGACCGCCCAGGTGCTCCGTGACATGGCCGCCAAAAAGGGCCTGACCCAGGTCTTCAAGCCAGACGACATGAACCCGCGCTGGCTCACCGCTCAGGCGCAGATGCAAAAGTCCAAGAACCGCGAGCTTCGAGTATGTTGTTCTTCGTTCACCAAGAATATACAGTTTATGCTGTTCTTGATTGCAGGAACTATATCCGGCCGGGTTCGGATGCCACAACGCCGGCATGCTGAGAGCAGACCGCAACCTCGTCGAAAAGCTGTTTAGCGACGGCCTGATCCGTGTTCTCTGTTGCACAGCGACGCTGGCGTGGGGTGTCAACCTTCCGGCCCACTCGGTGATCATCAAGGGAACCCAGCTCTACAATGCGGAGAAGGGTGGCTTTGTCGACCTGGGCATCCTCGACGTGATGCAGATCTTTGGCCGTGCAGGTCGCCCGCAGTTTGACACGTCTGGCGAGGGCATCATCATCACGACGCATGACAAGCTCACGCACTACCTCAACCAGGTGACCTCGCAGACGCCGATCGAGTCGCAGTTTGTGAAGATGCTCACGGACAACCTCAACGCCGAGGTTGTCCTCGGAACGGTCACGAGCGTGAGCGAAGCAGTCGAGTGGATGAGCTACACGTACCTCCACGTCCGCATGAAGAAGAATCCCCTGTTCTACGGCCTCGGCTATGATGACCTCGATAATGACCCGGGTCTCCACATGAAGCGACGACAGCTTGTCCACCTCTGCGCCCAGCAGCTCGACAAGGCAAAGATGGTCCGCTACAACGAGACCTCTGGGTACGTTTCTGACTCTTTCGATATGTTTTTAATGTAGCTGCATTCATAGAACGCTGGCCCCTTCCGACCTCGGTCGTATTGCTTCGCACTTTTACATAAAGCATCAGACCGTCGAGGTTTGCCCTCACTATCAGTTATTATTAACCGAATAAAAACTTTTAGCTCGTCAATGAGAAGTTTGGCCCCAACATGACTGAACCCGACCTGCTCGCGCTCGTGTCACAGTCATCCGAGTTTGAAAACATCAAGGTCCGCGATGAAGAGATTCCCGAGCTCATGAGCCTGATGGAAGAGCAAACGGTCTGCCCCGTCAAGGTATAGGAGGACAACATATTAGATAACCAAGTATTTTTTTCTTTTCTCGCAGGGCGGGGCTGAGAACGCGTACGGCAAGGTCAACATCTTGCTGCAGACGTACATCTCCCGCGGCAGCATTGAGGACTTTAGCTTGGTCTCCGACTCGGCCTACGTCGTCCAGAACGCGTCGCGCATCATGCGCGCACTCTTTGAAATGGTATATTTTATTATTTTTATTTTGTTGTGGTTTAAAACAACTCTCTTTTTGGTATCAGGCCATCCGAAAGTCGTGGGTGGCAACTTCCGCGCGATTGCTCGACTTGTGCAAGACAATCGACCGGCGCCAATGGTCGTTTGAGCACCCTCTGGCACAGTTGCCGCTGATAGAGTACGATATCGTCACCAAGCTGTCGAGGACCAACACGAGCCTGGAGGCGATGCGCGACATGGACGCCAATGAGATTGGTACAAAGTGTTTGTTCAGCTGCGATTTGTAACGTGCCCTTTCTTTAAAAAAATAGGCGATCTCGTTCGCCATCAACGAATGGGCAAAGTTGTCAAAAACTACGTCCACCAGTTCCCGAATCTGAGCCTGGAGGCGACTGTGCAGCCGATCACGCGTAACGTACTGAGGGTTGCGCTCACAATCACGGCGGCGTTCGAGTGGAATGAGCGGATCCACGGATCGGTCGAGCCCTGGTGGATCTGGGTGGAGGACGCCGAGAACGAGCACTTTTACCACTCAGAGTACTTTTTGCTGTCCAAGAAGCAAAAGGACGAGCCCCAGGTGCTCATCTTCAACATTCCCATCTTTGAACCACTGCCACCACAGTACTTTGTCCGTGCCGTCTCTGATCGTTGGCTGGGTAAGTCATTCCTTTCTTTTTTTTTTGTGTGTGTGTACGAAGTTTAATGACCTTTTTTGTTAACCACTTTCAGGTGCCGAATCTGTCATTGCACTGTCGTTCCGTCACCTGATTCTACCTGACCGTCACCCACCGGTACGCATACCAATTATCGAGATAGCAAAAAAAAAAAAAAAAACTAAATATTTTGCTATCATGTTTTTTTAGCACACTGAACTGCTCGACTTGCAGCCACTCCCAGTCACGGCCCTGCAAAACGAAAAGATCGAGGCCTTGTACAAGTTTTCGCACTTTAACCCGATCCAGGTACGCGAAAAAGCAAAATTATTATGTTGTCTTACTGGTGTGGGATGTCTGTAGACGCAAATCTTCCACACACTGTACCACACTGACCACAACGTGCTCCTGGGCGCTCCGACGGGCTCAGGCAAGACGATTGCCGCCGAGATCGCGATGTGGCGTGCGTTCCGCGAGTACCCCAAGTCCAAGGTCGTGTACATTGCGCCTCTCAAGGCACTCGTGCGCGAGCGCGTGATCGAGTGGTCGCGCGACCTTGTCCGTGTCACCGGAAGGACCCTCGTCGAGCTCACGGGCGACGTCACGCCCGACATGCGGACAATCCAGAAGGCCGATATCATCATCACCACACCCGAAAAATGGGACGCCGTGTCTCGTTCCTGGCAGACCCGCGACTACGTCAAGGCTGTCTCGCTCGTCGTCATAGACGAGATCCACTTGCTCGGCCAGGACCGTGGACCCACCCTCGAAGTCATTGTCTCGCGCATGAAGTACGGACGGGCAGTTAAGAAAAAATGGTAACTAACAATCTATCACAGTTACATTGGGGCGCACACCGATCGCAAGGTCCGTCTCGTGGGACTCTCCACGGCTCTCGCCAACGCGCGCGACGTCGCTGACTGGCTTGGCATCAAGCAGGTCGGTCTGTATAACTTCCGTCCGTCTGTTCGACCCGTTCCACTCGAGGTGCACATCAACGGGTTCTCGGGCAAGCACTACTGCCCCCGTATGGCGACCATGAACAAGCCCACGTACACGGCCATCAAGGAGTACTCTCCCGACAAGCCCGTGATCGGTACATCGCCATCATCTATTTTTTTTTTATTTTAAAAAAGTACTCTTTTTTTTTCTTTCTGCAATCTAGTCTTCGTTTCCAGTCGTCGCCAGACGCGCCTCACGGCACAGGATTTGATTAGTCTTTGCGGCAACGAAGAAAACCCTCGCCAGGTAAAACTAATCCAAAAAAGAGGAGGATCTAAACCCAGGAATATGCAGTTCTTGTCCATGGACGAGGACACCCTGCAGGACTACCTGGAGCGTGTTCAGGACAGCAACCTCAAGTTCAGTCTGGGCTTTGGCATCGGCCTGCACCACGCCGGTCTGGTTGAATCGGACCGCAAGATTGTGGAGGAGCTCTTTGTCAACCGCAAGATCCAGATCCTCGTGGCCACGTCCACGCTCGCCTGGGGTGTGAACACGCCCACACATCTCGTCGTGGTCAAGGGTACCGAGTTCTTTGACGCCAAGACGCACCGCTATGTCGACATGCCCATCACCGACGTGCTGCAGATGATGGGTCGTGCAGGCCGTCCCCAGTACGACACGAGCGGCATCGCAGTCATCTTTGTCCAGGACGAGAAGAAGAATTTCTACAAAAAGTTCCTGTACGAGCCCTTCCCTGTCGAGTCGTCGCTGCACATGTTTTTGCACGACCATCTCAATGCCGAGGTAAGCGTGCCCCACCGGGCTTAGTGCGAAGCACTAAGGAAATACGTTTATAGATTGCTGGAGGAACAATCACGTCCAAGCAAGACGCGATCGAGTACCTCTCGTGGACCTACTACTACCGCCGCGTCATGGTCAACCCGTCCTACTACAACGTCGAGGACACAAGCCCTGAGGGGGTCAACACCCACCTCTCCCAGCTGATTGAGAAGACCCTGAGGGACCTCGAGCGTTCCGGCTGCATCGAGATCGACAGCGACAAGTTTACACTGCGTGCATCCACGCACGGCCTCGTCTCGTCGTACTACTACCTCTCGCACGAGACCGTCGGCCTGTTCAACCGCTCGCTCGCGTCCAGCATGACTGAGCGCGCCGTCCACGAGCTGATCTGCGACGCCAAGGAGTTTGACGAGTTGCCCGTGCGCCACAACGAGGACGCGATGAACGCCGAGCTCTCTGAGGCCCTCCCGTGGAAGGTCGACCCTTACGACTGCGGCTCGCCCCACGCCAAGACAAACCTCCTGCTGCAGGCCCACTTTTCTCGCATGGCCATGCCCATCTCAGACTACTACACCGACCTCAAGACCGTTCTGGACTCTGCCGTGCGTATTTTCCAGGCGATGGTGGACATTGCGGCCGAGAAGGGCCTGCTGTCGACCTCGCTGCAAGCCATGACCCTTGTCCAGGCGATGAAGCAGGCACGCTGGCCGTCGGACAACCCCCTGACGACCCTGCCCGGCATCGAGCCCTCTGTGCCCCGTCTGGACGAGCTGCCCACGTTGCCGCAGCTCGTGGCCATGTCGGAGGACGACGTGCAACGGGCCCTCTCCCGTGTGACCGCATCGCGTGACGCGAGTCGTGCGGCGGCGGCCGTCGTCGCCCAGATGCCCATCACCGAGATGACCTTTGTTATGGAACCAGTGGAGGACGTGAGGGAGCAGTTCGAGCCGGTCCGCGTCAATGGTCGTGGCCCAGAGCCGATGTCGGTGCGTGTCCAGGGCGACACACTGTACGAAATCGTCGTCGATCTCAAGCGACGATCGCGCCGAGGGGCAACAGACCTTGGTCGTCGTGTACGTTTTAAACCATTAGAAGCAATACTAATACTATCTTTTTTTTTTTTTTTACTTGTATAGCAAGCGCACAAGGCACACGCTCCCAAGTTTCCCAAGATGCAGGAGGAAGGATGGTGGCTCGTCTGCGCCGACGTTGCCACCGACACGATGAAGGCCCTCAAACGCGTGACCGTACTGGACTCGTCGACCGTCAGCCTCAACATTCTGTCGCCTCCCGCCGCCTCGGGCAAGCCCTATCACTATGCGCTCTTCCTCATTTCAGACGTCTATTTGGGCCTGGACCAGCAGCTTGATTTCTCGCTTGTAGCAGTGTAAAAAGAACAATACAACGCGTGCACGTTTAAAGGCGGCTCTGGCGCGTGTACAACTGAAAGCCAACAAGCTTCTCGAGCTCTTGCAGCGCCTCGTCGTTTTTAAACAGCTCGACGCGGATTGTCTTGAACCCGATCTGCTTGGCGGCCTTGAGGTTGCTAAATCCATTGAGATTATTATTTATCAGTCGTGTCTTTTTTTTTTTTTCTCTTTCGCATACATGCCCAGGTCGTCCAAAAAGACGCACTCGCTGGGCACGACCTGTAACCGGTCCGTGGCAATCTTGAAGAACGCGGGGTCGGGCTTGCGCAGGCCCTCGACGCTCGACTCGATAAAGTGGTCAAACAGGCCTGGCACCCCCGTTTCGTTTGTGGACGGGACAGACGGCGACGACGACGACGACGAGGGCTGAAAGTTGTTTGTGAGTGCGGCCACCTTGAAGCCGCGTGCCTTGAGTTGCTGGATCGCCTCGATCATGTGCGGGTTGGGCGTGGCTGCCTTGGCCATCATCTGCGCAAACAGCTGCACGGCGTCGATCTTGATCTGCGCGGGCCGTGGGGGCACGGGCTTGCCGCGCGCCTTGAGGTACTCCTCGTAGAGCGGGTAATTGGCGGGATCGGTCAGCTCCGCCTCAAACGCCCGGTAGAACGCGTCCATGTCCAGCTCGCCACGCTCCAGCCGCTGGAACGCGCCCTTGGGCCCGTAGCGCACAATGATGATGTTGATATAGTTGTGCGGGATCCCGTTTGCCGCCTCGTAGTCTTGGATGCCCTCCAGTGGCGAGCCCACGACCACGCCGCCAATGTCGAAAACGACCGCTTTCAGGCCGCTTTTGATCATTCCAGAATAATCCAGAAACACAAATTGCGGCCACATCTCCACCGAATGACGTCCCTGCTCAGCACGGCCTTGGTCGCACACAGGAAGCGGGGCAACGCGCACTTTGCCGCGGGCAAGTACGACGAGGCGCTGAGCGAGTACGCCAAGGCGATGCAGGCGACCACGGATCCGGCGGGCACGGCGGTGTGTCAGGTCAATCGGGCGTTGTGCTATGTCAGGAAGGGCGAGTGGACGCAGGCGTTGGGCGATGCGGAGGCTGCGCTGGCCGTCGAGCCGGCCAATGTCAAGGCCGTCTATGTCAAGGCGCTGGCGATGGCAGAGCTCAAGCGGTACGACGATGCCATCGCGGCATTCAAGCAGGGTAACGAGTGGGATTAGAGGAGTAATTGTTTTTTGTTTATATGTGCGCGCGTAGCCATCAAGCTCGCGCAGGAGAGCCCCAACACGGCCGTGTTTGTGGAGGATATTGCAAAGAAATTGCTCAAGACGCGGCAGGATGTATGTTGTGCTTTTTTTCCTTCAAAAAAAGAGAGAAATGACAAAAACAATGGAAATACAGAAATGGGAAGAGCAGGAGACCAATCGACTCCAACAGAGCAGTGACCTGCAAAGCTACATGCTCAGGCTAATCGAAGAGGACCGCAAAAAGCAGCTGGCCGCAATCGCCGAGGAGGACAACGTGCAGAAGGCGACGCAAGAGGTCAATACAGCGATCGTATGATAATTATAATAATAAAACGAGATTGTTCAGTTTTCTAATCCTTTGTGTAGGACGACCGGGTGGCAGAAGTCAAGAAACTATTTGCCAGTGCCGACGACGCGTTCAAGAAGCGCGACGTGCCCGAGTACCTATTGGGAAATATCGACTTTGAAATCATGCGGGACCCCGTTATTGCTCCAAGTGGCATCACGTACGAACGGAGCTCAATCCTCGAACACCTGCATCGCGTGGGCCACTTTGACCCGATTACTCGGTCCAAGCTCTCTGAGAAACAGCTCATCTCCAACCTGGCACTGAAAAGCGTCCTTGACGATTTCTTGGACAAGTACGGTGTGCAACGATTTTTCTTTACCAACCAACTGGTGACAATAGGAACGGCTGGGCTGCGGATTATTGATAGGAAATGCTCGCTCCCACTACATGTAACGGAAGGTGCGAAAAAGAGAAGAATCAATCTCGCACGTCTGGTAACAGTTGTGGTACACGGTGGGGACATGTTTTTCTGTGTTTGGTGCGGTTGTAATTATAAGTAATATTCTTCGACGCCTCGCTGCATTTGAACTAATCGGACGCTGAGTTCATCGGCCACCTGCAAGCCATCCAACGAAAAAATGGAACGTAGTTTCTCCGCAAAGACAGATTCGCATTATTTCTTTACTAAAGTATTTTGCAAACAGGTGTCGATGTTAATGAAAAGGAGAGACTTTACAGCTTGGCCTTTGAGGCGACGACAAACTGCTTGTGCAAACGGACAATGTGGGGGATGAGATGATTCTCAATGTTTGCGTCTGGGTCGCGCTTGAGTTCGTCGTCAGACAGGACAATGTCTTCGGTCTTGCCATCGGGGTACGAGAGCGTGACCAGTCGCTTGCGTGTGGAGAGGATGTTGCCCACGACGAGCTGGTGGTTGTACCGGTTGAGGGACTGTGTAGACTTTTTCAAAAGCAGCGAAGGATCCGTCTCGAGCTTGAACGATATCACGTACGACAGCGGCGCCCACTCGGTCTTGAGCACCTTGAGCATCTTTGGCACCTGGTCCAGTTCGAGCTTGAGTCCTCCGTCGGCGCTTTGGATTTTGTGCTCGGCCTTGACGATTTTTGTGAAAATAAAAAAATAAAAAAATTACAACCCTGATTGCTTCAAGGAATTAAAAAAACAAACCATCTTGGCTTCGGGCAGATAGAAATCAGACACGGCGGCGGCGAGAAAGAGAATGGCATTGGATCCCATTGGGCGCAACGCACATGCGGCCTCCTTGAGCAAGAAGAGGTACTCGGAGACGGTGACAAAGGTCACGGGCAAGAGAGCCTTGTCGTTCATGACGGTGATGTACTCTTTCAACACGTCCGAGATCTGCTGTTTGTCCTTTTGCAAAACTATACGAGCAGTGTCAGGCTGACCGGGGGAGGGATAACAAAAAAAGGCATTTGTGTTGTACCCGAGACAACCTTTGTCTTTGGATCGCGAGTGAGGTGGTCCAACAGCCCCCGTTCGGCGTGGCTGAAATGGCGATGGTATGGCTGCAGGCTGTACCGGCGATGGAGGAAGATGACGGCGTACCCTTGCTTGATAAAGTTTCTAGTGTGCAAGTAAGTAAAAAAAATCCATTTAAAAAGGACAATAATACTCGGATGAGATGGCTCCTCGTGTGCCCACGCTGAAATTATCCACAAATCGCACAGTTGCCTTTTCCAATGGCACGGTCGTCCCTCCCGACTATGAGAAATAAAATAATCAGCTCACTTTCTTATTTTGAGGGGTGCTCACAGTCACTAGGACGACGCCACGTTTGCGCTGCATCTGCATCTGCACAAACTTTTGGATGGCCGCGCGCTTGACCGACAAATCGGCCGGCGCCGTCGTCGCATCGAAGAAGGCTTGGACGTCGGCCATGGGGGCGAGAGGCAACTGAACTCGGAACAGACGAGTGAAGTGATGACGTCGAAACGCAGGGATGGACACTGCATTTTTGCCAGGCCACGACCGCATGGCTCTCTCCTCGGCGGCAGCGATTCAAGCACAACGACGTGCGCTGCCCGTGTACAACGCGGGCGACAAGATCGTGGCGCACGTGCGAGACAATGCCACGACGATCGTTGTGGGCGAAACGGGCAGCGGCAAGACGACACGTAAGACCTACCTGTTCGTATGCGAGTATTTTATTTAATTTTTTTTTTTTTCCATCGCAGAGATACCCCAGTTCCTGTTCAAGGCCGGTGTGAGCCGCAACGGGGCGATCGCGATCACGCAGCCGCGTCGTGTTGCCGCGATCACGCTGGCCAAGCGAGTGGCCGAGGAGACGGGGACGCCACTGGGCGAGCTCGTGGGCTACAGCATTCGTTTTGACGACTGCACCTCGCCCAAGACGAGGATAAAGTACCTGACGGACGGCACGATGCTGCGCGAGCTGCTGTCGGACGAGCTGCTGTCACAGTACTCGATCATTGTGCTGGACGAGGCCCACGAGCGCACCGTGCGCACCGACGTGCTCTTTGGCATCATCAAGGGCATTCAGCACAAGCGGGCAAAGACAGACAACCCGCTCAAGCTCATTATCATGTCGGCCACCCTCGAAGCCGACAAGTTTTCAAAGTTTTTCAACGGGTATCTCTATCTCCTTTTAAAAAGAAGACCATCGCATTTTTAATTGTTATTTTTTCCCGTGAAAAAAAAAAACAGGGCCCCCGTCTTGTACGTTGCCGGCCGACAGTTCCCCGTGCACCAGTTCTACACCGAGGAGCGCACGATCGAGTACCTGGACACGACCCTCGTGACGATCTTGCAGCTGCACCGTGACGAGCCTGTGCCCGGCGACATCCTCGTGTTCCTCACGGGCCAGGACGAGATCGAAAACATGGAAAGGATGCTGCTGGATATCCTCCCCGAGCTGCCCGCGGAGACACCCAAAATGTTCATATGCCCGCTGTACGCTGCCCTGCCCGCCAGCCTTCAGGTGCGCGTGTTTGAGCCCACGCCGATCGGCGCGCGCAAGGTCATCCTCGCGACCAACGTCGCCGAGACCTCGATCACGATCAACGGCATTGTTCACGTCGTCGACTGCGGCTTTGTCAAGGAGCGGACGTTCAACCCCAAGACAGGCATGGAGTCACTGCAGGTGCATCCCATCAGCAAAGCTGCGGCTCGCCAGCGCAGTGGTCGTGCTGGTCGCGAGGTATCATCTTCCGACAAAATAAACATTTTTATACATTTAGTTGACAATCAATTATAACAGGCATCGGGCAACTGCTATCGCCTCTTTACCGAGGAGGCCTTCCAGCAACTCAAGGACGCACCCGTGCCCGAGATCCAGCGTTGCGGCCTCGGTGCAGTCGTGCTCATGCTCAAGGCCAACAAGGTGGACGACGTGCTCAAGTTTGACTACATCGATGCACCCCCCAACGAAGCCATCCTCAACGCCATGCAGGATCTGTATGCCCTCCAAGCCATCGATGCCAACAATGCGCTCACCACACTCGGCCGTCAGATGGCTGACTTTCCCATCGAGCCCCGCTATGCCAAGATATTGCTGTCCGCCAAGGCATGCATGATTACTAAAAAAAAAAACTATTTTATTTATTTTATTTTGCTATACTTTAGCAATGGCAATGCTCCGAGGAGATCCTGTCGCTTGTGGCTCTCCTCAGTGTTGACACGGTCTTTTATTCGCCCAAGGACGATCGCGAGCGTGCCGAAGCAACCAAGAAAAAGTTTATCAGCAGTCAGGGTGACCACTGGACAGTGCTCAATGTGCTGCGTGGCTACCTAGACGTTCGCAAGGACGGAGGATGGTGCAAGACCAACTTTGTGAATGCACGAGCAATGAAAGAAGTCATGGTAATATTATCTAGCAAGAGTGGGGCTATGTACTAAAAAAAATGTATTTCTAGAAAGTGAGGGATCAACTCGTGGGCTTCTGCAAACGGTACGATATCCCCTTAGTTTCGTGTGGAGACGAGCGCGATCGTGTGCTCAAGTGCCTTCTCTCGGGCTTTTTCCGCAACTCTGCCATCCGCCAGAACGACGGCAGCTACAAGGTCATTGACTCGCAAGAACTGGCGCACATCCACCCGTCGTCGGTCCTGAGCAGGTCCAAGCCAAACATCATTGTGTTTGACGAGCTTGTGCTCACGACAAAGCCGTACGCGCGCTGCGTCAGTGTGATCGAGGGCGACTGGCTGCCCCTGGTTGCGCCACACTGGTTTGGCCGCAAGTGAGAGAGAATTTGTATTTTAGAATTTTTGTATTCAGCAGAAGCAAAACAAAACAGATCAAAAAAAAAAAAAAACAGAAAGGAAATAAAACACAATAGGTTTAGTTGCCCTTCTTGGTCGCGAGGGTCTCCTGCAACGAGATGAAGCGGATGGGTTTGAACGTTGGCGGGTTGACGAAAGGCTTTTTGCTCTCGACATGGGCGAGGAAGATGCCATAGTACGACGCTTCCTCGACGGTGGCCAGGCAGGGGAACAGACGGGCATCCCAGAGTGAATAGTCGGTGCCAGCAGGCCAGATCTCGACGTTTGCAAAGAGATTTTGGCCAACGCGGTCTGTGTATGTGGCAATGTCGATGTGGACCGCTCCAAACTTGATTTCGGCGGGCGACTTGTGCGCTTTCTTCAGGTCGTCGGCAACTCCAAGGACGATGGCGGCAAACTCGCCGTTGTCCAGCTCGACCACAAAGAGTTGTGTGTTGGAGGGGATGGTCGAGTTGCCAGGCACACTGGCCCGGCTGACGATGCAGCTGTTCTCGACGGTGCACTTGGGTCCAAACTTGGAGTGCTCGAGCACGACCTTGGAGCCCAAAAAGAAGGACTTGTGGTCGGAGAAGTGGCAGTCGATGACGACAACACCAGAGTGGAATGCGTCTATTCGGTCATTCCGGCATTCAAAAAAAAATAAAAGATCGCTCTTGTTTCTGCAGTCAGTTACCACCAGGGACGTTGCCGCGCACACCGCACTTGGAGTTGGTGACACGAGTAAAGTTGAGCTCGTGGTGGAGATCGGCGTCATCGCTGAGGTTTTTAAAGTACTCTGTGACGGTTCCGATGTGGCAGAACTTGGATCCGTTGAGGATGAGGGCGTAGAAAGGCGTTCCCTGCAACATGTCGTACACCTTCTTGCGAACGTTCACGAGGTCTGCAGAAAAAGAGAAAATAAATACAGCGACACTGGTGCTGTTGCTGTTGTTACCTGGCTCGACTTTGACGACGTTCTTCGTGTTGGTGATGTACGAATCGGTGGCGCTGGTGCCCAGAGCTTGCAAAAAGTCGCCGTATGCGTCGATCTCGCAATTGAGCGGCATGATTTCGTTGGCGACCTGGAAATTATATAAGTAATAACAAACGATCTTTTTCGTGGGCATACTTCGACGAGGCGATCCGCAGTCGAGCGATCCATCATGTAGACGCTGTCCGTGTACACAAGCTCGCCCTTGCCCTTGGCTTGTAAATCCGCGCCAAAATCACGGATGAGGGACGCCTTGGGCTTGTGGAGGAAATGCTTTACGGGGACGACCAAGGGAACTCGCTCGGCGTCGGAAAGAATCTGGAACTGCTCCGCGGCCTGTTTCTTGTACTCGGGATCGAAGCAAAACACGCCATGAGTCTCACCTACGCATTGTTTTGGTCGTATTTTTTATTCTTTTTTCGTTTGCTTTCTTTTGTTCTGCACTGTACCGATCTCGAGCGTGCTGGGGTGGGCCAGAGCGATGATGCCAGGCTTGTCGAGCGACAATTCGGCCCAATCTGCCAGAAAATATGAGTAACAAGAGGGAGAAAAAGCCTTTCTTACGCACCAGGAATGTAGAACAGCTCAATGTCGTCCGCGCAGGTCACAAGGACGCTCTGCAAAAGCAAAAAAAAAAAAAAAAGGAAAGGAAAGGGAAAAAAAAAAGAATCATCAAAAAATAATGACGGCAAAGGGCACACGATGTGTCACACGTACTCCCTGTGCCAGCAGAGCCACGAGTTTGGCGTACATTGCCAGCTTGAGCTCGAGCATCTGCACGATGTGGGTGTCGTCTTTGAGGGGCGAGCTTATCGGCAGCGATGTGAAGAGCTTTCCGACGGCGCTGACGTGCGGCAGACGTTTGGAAAGGCCTCCTGCCATGATAATGAGCACGCGGGCCGTCTCGAGCTCGCTGCGTTCAAAGTGCTCGCTGAGGTACTGCAGCGCAAGCAGCGTGCACCCGCCGTTGCCGATCTTGGTGCCCGGCGGGTCGGACAGCACGACGTACTTGGCCGCGGGCAGGTGCTTGTCCTGCTTGAGGTCTATTTGGCGCTGATAGAACGCCGCTTGTGCCTCGTCGCCGGCCGTCAGCACGACAATGTCCCACTTGGGCAGCTGGTTGGTCTCGTCCTCCACCCACTGGCGGTACAGCTCCCAGTTCTCCTGTGTGTGCGCGCGCTGTTATTTTTTATTTTTTTTTTGTTGTTCTTTACGCGATGACCCAATTGGAGCGCGGAAGACATCTTTAAAAGTTCAAACTGATGTGTGGCCCGTTTCTGAGGGCTGAAAGATGGTCTCCAACAAAAACATAGGCATGGAGCCCCTTCCGATCAACGTACTTGTACAACATCTCAACCAAAAAAAAAAAGACTGGGAAAATTTTAGATATTGTTACAAAACACCGAGCGAGCGAAAGAACATTATTATCGTTATTTATGCTGAACTGAAAAACGCTGCAGTCAATCGTCGATGGCATTCTCCTGCTGGTGTTGTTGCTGCTGCTGCTGGGCATTGAGATAGGCAATGTACAGATCGTACTCTAGCTTGGTCTGGACGCTGTTGATGGCCTGGGCGCGCAGACGGCCGTCCTCGAGGTAGAGACAGCGGTCGGCGTAGCATTCAATGTCAGGGTTGTGCGTGACCATGAGGCACGTTGTCTTGCGCTCGAGGTTGATCTTGAGCAGCAGGTCCATCACGTCGATCGTATTGCGCGTGTCGAGGTCGCCCGTGGGCTCGTCCAACAGCAGCACCTCGGGGTCGTTGGCGAGGGCACGTGCGATTGTCACACGCTGCTGCTCGCCGCCAGACAGCTCGGATGGCAGGTGCTCGACACGATCTCGCAGTCCCACCACTGCAACGAAAAGAAAAAGAAAAAAAAAGCAATCACGACTCTATAAATAAAATAAGAAGAGCACGATACGGTTCAATAGCTCGAGTGTGCGCTTCTTTCGCTCCGATGGCTTGAGCTTGCCGAGGATGGTCATGGGCAGCTCGACGTTCTCGTAGGCCGATAGGTTTGCCAGCAGGTTGAACGTCTGGAAGACAAACCCGACGCGTCGCAGGCGCAGGTCTGCGAGGTACACATCGGTCGAGTTGTCGTCGATGACCTCGCCCAGCAGCTGCACTTTTCCGGACGAGGCGCGGTCGATCGTCCCGAGCACGTTGAGCAGGCTCGTCTTGCCGCCGCCTGAGGGCCCGCGCAGCATCACAAACTCGCCCCGTCGGATGGGGAAGAACTCTGAGCCCGGGGCCAGGTGGATGTCGTGCAGTGCACGCACAGTCTCGTTGCGACCCGCAATCTTGTAGCTCTTGGACAGGTGGTGCACGCTAATCACAGGCTCACCGAGCTTCTTGCGCGTCGCGACGGCGGCGATCTCGGCCGGCAGGGACGCTATCCACGACGCATCGATCTCGGCGTGCACGCTGTCCAGTGTGCTCATTATGACGTGGCTGCAAATTTTGTTTCGTTAGATTATTGACGCGATGCGTCGGGCCGAGCCTGTGGATCGAGTCTGTGGACTCGACTTTACGTAGTACTACTTACACATTTGCAACGACGTTTAGGGAAAAATCTTTAAGATGCTTGCGATGACGGGACAACTGAGGGTTATTGACGAGGGTGAGGGCGAGATGCCAGCGGATGCGGGCCTTCCTGGCTGCTGGAGCTGCTCCGGCAGGGGCGGTGGCAGGGGCGGTGCCTTGGGAGGAGGATGCGTAGACATCGCCCGAGTTGTCGTCGGTCAAGAGGGCGTACGAACTGTCATTGGTTGCGCCGTCACGGTTAAACAAGCCTGGCTCGGGACGACTGTGCGTCCCCGTGTCTTCCACAAAGCCGGCCGAGTTGGTGGTCATGAGCCGCACGGCCACCGAGACCACTGGGTTGTTGTGCACATGGTCGATCAGGAGCATCGCCAAATAGGACGTGTGCGCGCTGTCCATCGACTCGAGGCCATCCGGCAGCATCCTCTTGTCCATCCGAAAGCTGATACGTAATTGGAGAGATCGGTTAAATAATAATAAAGATATGCAACTGAACTGCGTAGTTACCTAAACATGATTGATCCGAGCAGTGGGAGGACGAATCGCGAAAAAAAGAACGCAAAAAGGCCGCGGAGGACGTTGATAAAGATGAAGAAATACTCGGCGTGGGCAAACCACTTGCGGCGACGCAGCATCAGGCCATCGCCCTTCTCAGTGAAGATGAGCCTGACGATCCAGTACTGCAGCTGGTTGAAGGCCAGCACGGTGGCGAACGGCAGGATATTGAGGTCGCGAAACAAGAAATCCATTAATCTGGATGGATAAAAGTAAGCAACTCAGGATTATGGCTTGGTGGAGGGAGCATACAGTTGTTGGGCCAGCGGAAAGGAGAAAAAGGCCCAGAGGAGCGTGACGATGATCCACAGGATTACAAACATCCACAGGTAGCCAAAGAGGGCGAACGAGATGGAGAAGCCAATAAACTTCATCATGTCGTTAATGCTGAGGCCGTTGTTGTGCTTTCCGCCGGGGATGAAGGAATAGTCGCCCTTGCGCAGGCGGATCGTGTGGTCCTTGAACGTCTGCATGATCTGGAGGATCTGGACCGATGCAAACACAAACGCTCCAACCGCAACGATTATAAGCGAGGAGAAAAAGTACCTTATTGGGGGATTAGAAAAAAATGTTTACTTTCCGGTCTGTTACTCTTGCAACCCGTCTATCAGAACGATGCTTCCCGAGCCGTCCGGGAATAGCGCTGTAGTGAAAATTAAAAGGCAATTAGAGACATTCGCACGTTTGATCGTACCCACAAGGATCGCATAGAGTTGGATCGAGACAAACACTGTCAAGAGGTACGCAGTCAGGACCAGCATCACGATGGCGGTCATGAAGCGGGTCGGGTAGCGGAAATTGCTCGTGTTCTTGTAGTCGTACACGTTTCGGCAGAACCACCGGATGGCGAAATTGTACTTGGGCTCATCCTTGTGATAGTGGTAGCCTCGGTGTGTTTTGAGCAGCGACTTGACGTGCTCCTCGTACGCATCCTTGGGCGCCTCGCCCTCGGATTTCGTTGTTTTCCTCCAAAAGATCAGGTACCCATAGTAACCAAATATGACGACACCGCACAGCATCGACGGCAGGTTGATGCCCAGGTAGTAGCCCACCGACATGTAGTCTGCGCCGGCTGTCCTCTGGATGGCATTGGCCACGTCTGGTACGTGCAAGTGTCAGTGTGTTGAGAGAGAAAACCGCAGTAGACAAAGGTTGTACTGTATGCCACGAGGACGACCGCGTACAGCAGGCCAAAGACGCGGCCGACGCGCCTGTGCAGCTGCGATCCGCTGAGAAACACGGGCCAGAAGAAGAGCGCGATGACCATAAAGTACATGACGTAGAGGAAGAAGCGGAACAGGCGCACGTTGTCCTCTGGGTCACTTGCAAAGAGGGCGTTGAGGGCCAGCTCAAACTGGACGCTGAGTGTGAGACCCATCTGGCCCAGGAACAGCCGCCGGTCGCCGCGATCGTGCAGCATCCGCATCGGTACAGGGAATGCCACAAAGTGCAGAAAGCCCACAGGTGTCGACAGGGCCCACACGCCCGCCGGTCCAGGTGGCCGCACAGACGACACCTTGAGCGACAAGATCCACGGCGACAGCACGTCCAGCAGCACAAGCACGACCAGAAGCAGCAGCACGGACACGTCCTGTCCTGCGCTGGCGAGCGGAGGCGAGTCCATTACAAAAGTACTCTGCGTCTGACTCTGCGTCTCACGCCAAACGCTCTTTCGTCGAGGGTGTGAAGATTTCTTCAAAACAAAACAAAAACAAAAACAAAAAAAAAACGAAATTCTTTTGTCAGTTGCGGCGATCGCCATAGGGGACAAAGGGCAGGGGCGATCCCACGGCGTACTCGACGAGGAACAGCAGGCCGGCCGACAGCTCCTCGCCGGTGGGGACGATCTCCTCGGGGGGCAGGATGAAACCGGGGATGGAGGTCGTGGGGCGCAGCTCGATCGTGTAGGCCAGCGGGCGGACGGTGCCGCCAACCTTGGGCTGCTGGTGCCACCAGTCCATGATCACGCCCGACGAGGGGTACAACGCGTCGTACCACAGGCCAGACGTGTAGCGCTTGCCGTGGATATCAAAGATGGTGTCGCGGATGGTGTCGCCCACGTACTGCGACACAACGTCGTCGGCGGGGGCCGTTTGTGTCCACTAAACATACTTTTATTAGCAAGACGGTATTGTATATACATCAACAGGGTGTTTTACCGCAAACGGACGGAGAACAAGCTGGCCGTACGAGTGCACATCGACCGCTGCGACAATGTTGGGTTGAGCGGCAAAGTATGCGGTGAGGGCCTGGGTTTCGGGCTCGCTTGCTGCGTACGGTCCACGGTACTGTGCATAAGATAATAAGAAAACAAACCAGTCTTCGTGTCGATACAGTTTCGCTGCTGGGCACAGCGCTGCTGCCTTCGCCGCCCCAGTGGTCATCCGCGTTTCTGCATCCAGAAAAAAAAAAAGGAATTTTAAGTAAATCTCAGAATTCATCATTTTAAGCGAACCGGTTGAGATCGACACCATAGGTGGGGTCGTTGAAGCGCCTGTTCTTGCGCCAGAGACGGTCGTCGCTCCATGTGAACGCATGGCCGTCGGGGTTGACGATCGGGACAAAGATGAACTCGGTCGTGTCAAGCAGGTCGGTATAGCGCTGCTCCACGCCGTACTTTGTCACGACCTCGTTGAAGAAATAGTTGAGCGAGGCCGACGTGATCCATTCTTAGGGAACAAATAAAAAAGAATTAATAAATAAATGAATGAGCGAGAGAGAGACTAATGAACAGAATCATCCAGGATAGTGCACGCCGATAGAAAAAGAAACATACCACGGGCATGGATGTTGGCCTCCAGCCACACTTGCTTCTTGTTCTCGACACCGTTGGGCGAGGTGACATGCACAACAGGGATGTCGCGTCCCTCCCACGTCGTGCCGATCGAGGGCACAAACGTGACAAAGCGGGGGTACACGGTCGAGGCGTTCTGGTAGAAGAAGACAATGTCGTCCGTGTTGTGGTAGTCGAGGAACCAGTCGTTGTACGCGACCGAGGCGTGCTGAAGACGCACTCGCTCCTTCTTGAGATCCCCGGCAACGTCGCCGTGGAGCACGTGTGCCTTGAGGTGGCCATGGGTGCGCGCAAACGCAAACACGTCGTGCTCGGGGCCAAACACGTCCGCGTCCCACAGGCCTTCGCTGGACGAGGACGGACGCGCAGTCCAAACATCGAAAAGGTCCTGCAGGATCTGCAGCGTCTCGCGCGACACAGACTGCAGCTGCGTCAGCGAGAAGCCCGCGTACGAGTGCTCGCTCTGAATGCGCGCGGTGGTAGCGGGGGAGGCAGCGCCGGCAGCCAGAGGCAGCGCCAGCACCACCGCGGCGGCAACGGCCAAACAAAGAACCGGCGACGATGAGGGCATGACCAAATAAAAAAGATTCGATAAGAATTTATTTTTTTTTATAAAAATTCCGTCCAAGTCGGAAAACATGTGAGGCGAAAAAGAGAGAGAGAGATACTGAGGCCAGCTTCTATTTAATGGAGCGTGAGTTTACTGGAAGTTGGCGACAAAAGTCTTGAGGGCATCGTGGAGCTTGGCCTCAATGGGTTTGCTGATGGCCTCCTCCTTCTTGATGGTCTCGAGGATCTCAGAGTGGTTGGCCGTGAGGTAGGGGATGAGCTGAGCCTCAAACTCGAGGATCTTGGTCTGGTCGAGCTTGTCGAGGTAGCCACGGACACCGCTGAACAGGATGGCAACAATGTGCTCGTTGGGAAGGGGCTTGTACTGGGGCTGCTTGAGGAGCTGATAAAGTAAAAAAAGGGGAAGGTTGTTCAGAGAATAAAAAACAAAACAAAAACAAAAAAATAATTGATATACCTCAGTGAGGCGCGAGCCACGGTTGAGGAGGTACTGGGTGGCAGCGTCGAGATCAGAGCCAAACTGGGCAAAGGCAGCGACCTCACGGTACTGGGCAAGCTCGAGCTTGAGCGAGGCGGCGACCTGCTTCATCGACTTGGTCTGGGCAGCGGAGCCGACACGCGACACGGAGAGACCGACGTTGATGGCGGGGCGGACACCCTAAAATGCAGAAAGCAAAAAGTGTTAGCCTCCCCCCCTACTAAACACCCGATAGTGATATACCTTGAAGAAGAGATCGGCCTCAAGGAAAATCTGGCCGTCAGTGATGGAAATGACGTTGGTGGGAATGTAGGCAGACACATCACCAGCCTGGGTCTCGATGACGGGGAGGGCAGTCATGGATCCACCCTTGAAGTTGGGGTGGAGCTTGGCGGCACGCTCGAGGAGACGCGAGTGGAGGTAGAACACATCACCGGGGTAAGCCTCACGACCCGGGGGACCTGCGAGAAAATCAAGATGTCAGCTTTCGTTGTTGTTGTTGGGAAAAAGAAAAGGGAGGAGAGAGAGAGAAAGAGGGAAATGTCTTTGCCATGATTCCAGTCTCGTCATAGAACGAAAAAAACTTTGCTCTCAGATAAGGTGCTCAGGGAAAGAATAGTGTTTTTGCTATTGTCAGGTTTCTAGATTCTCAAGCCAAAGGGTAGAAAAAAATGAATTTTTTTCAGAGAAGCAAGAGAACGCGAACATAATTTATACTGACGTCGTGGGAAAAGTGGAAGTGGAAGGAGGAAAAAACGGAGGAAAAAACGAAGGAAAAAAAAAGAAATCAATTGTAGTAACGTACGACGCAGAAGAAGCGACATCTGACGGTAGGCGACGGCCTGCTTGGAGAGATCGTCGTAGATGATCAGCGAGTGCATGCCGTTGTCACGGAAGTACTCACCCATGGCAGCACCAGCGTAGGGAGCAAGGTACTATAGCTTGAGTCAGAAAGAAAGGAAAAAAAAGACCTCCCCCCCAAAAATTTCGTACCTGGAGGGGAGCAGCCTCCGAGGCGGTGGCGGCGACGACGATGGTGTACTTGAGGGCATCGTACTCCTGGAGGGTCTGGACGAACTGGGCGACAGTCGAACGCTTCTGGCCAATGGCGACGTAGACGCAGAAAAGCTTCTTCTTGTCATCGGTCGACTCGTTGATCTTCTTCTGGTTGAGGATGGTGTCGAGGGCGATGGCAGTCTTGCCGGTCTGACGATCACCAATAATCAGCTGCCCGACGCCGGGGGGGGGGGGGGGGGGGGGTGGGAAAATTTAATTTTTTTTTTTTATTTATTTTAATTTAAAAAAAAAAAAAAC
>Ga0302230_10000765_pt1 | contig 23945 bp, 26 predicted proteins | sample II_Palsa_N2_1_FD_193523 | JGI IMG/M metagenome (GOLD analysis project Ga0302230, IMG submission 193523) | Peat permafrost microbial communities from Stordalen Mire near Abisko, Sweden - II_Palsa_N2_1 | ecosystem: Environmental > Terrestrial > Soil > Palsa > Peat permafrost | place: Sweden... | reverse complement strand
GTGTACTGGCAAGCGGTCTCGGAAACGAAAGCAGGAGAACCCTAACAAAACAAGCAAAGGTCATAAACAAGCCCCAAGCAAAGGGGCATCGTACAGTCGTCGTGCCGCACGCAAGATTAAAAGTGATGCCTCGGTTAGGCATACCAGGCTGACCAGGGCAGTTGGTTCCGTTGGTGTACTTCAGTTGCAAGGCGCCAGTGGCCGAAACAGTGAAGGTGGGAGTGGCAACCGTGCTGGCAGCCTGTCGTACTCGTCAGCAAAAGGGAATAACACGGTCGGAGGCATACCTGGTTGGAAGTGGTGGACGTGGAAACGGCGTTCTGGCAGGCATAGGTCGAGCCAGCCAGGCAGAGGTCCTTGGTCGGCGACGTGATGGCCTTGACAAGGTTGAACTGAAGAGCACAATTAGAGACGCAATAGATCTGGGCAAAGCCGTACATAGATCGTATAGACGCTGGTCTGGACGACGCTGCGGTCTCCAACAGTTGTGAGGTTGAAAACGACGAGCGTGCCATTGTCGTAGTAAACGGGCACGACCTGGTTGACGGTGTCGAGGACACCAGACGACGCCTGGTACTGGGCGCAGGCAGTCGAGGCCGCGAGCGCAGACAGGAGCACGGCGATGAGGGGCGCAAAGGCACGCGCCATCTTCTCAACCAGTAAGGAAGGAGGGAAGAGGATCGGGAAAAAAAAACTGAAGAGAACAATTTCATTTCGAGTCAAATGCCATTCCTGCGCCTCTCCAGGCAATTGAAAAGAGTATACATAAATCTAATATAGTCGCTGGACACGAACAATCTCAGTGTTGCACATGGGGCAGTTGAGCTTGTTCCGGCTCAGGATGAGGGCGACGCAGGTGGAGCACATGCGATGGCCGCAGTTGAGAACGCGGTTGGACAGGTGGTCAAAGCAAATCGGGCATCTATTTGTTCATTATTTATTTATCGTTTACTATGAAAAAAAAAAAAACGTACACTGCGTGCTGCTCGAGCTGCCCGAGACGGGCAATGTCGTCGTCCAGCACGGTCACGCTGTCGTCGGCTCGGCCATGGCCCGTGCCGGCGAGAACGACATCCATGCTTGAGCCGTTTGCGACGTCGAGGTCGTCGAGGCCGTCAATGCCCTCGAGCAGTCGCATGCGCTTGAGCTGGTCGATGATCCTTTGCTGCTCCTCGATGCGTGCGTGCTGCTCTGCGATGGTCGACTCGAGGTCAACCAACGCGGTTCGTCCGCCGGCTCCCCCTCGAGCTGCGTCCGCAGAGACCATTGATATCGTGATCGCCGCGGCGATGGCTCCGCCAACAGCCACCCCGACAATGACGGGCGCGAGCCCACTCTCGACCGTCGCGTTCCATAGCCTGCGTAGCGCCCCCGACAAGTCTGTTGTGGTTGTTCCTGTCGACGAGGGCGTTGACGACGTCGCCGACGCGGCCACCGTCACAGTGCCCACCTCTGCGATGCCCGCGATGGCCTCACCAATGTCTGCACTGGGAGCTGCAAAGGCGCCCGCCAGGGGAAGGTTTGCGGGCGGGCTGGGTAGATCCAGCGCTGGCATCGCTGAAGATGACGCCACTCGCAGCACCACCGACTCGGCCATCTCCGCCACAGAGATCCCGCCGGCCGCACCAGCACCAGCACCACCAGCCCCAGCTCCCCCTGCACCCCCTGCGCCGCCCCAGCCGCCGGACGCCCAGTCCCATGTCGACGTCATAGCAGATTTCACCGAGTCGACCAGCCCGTCCAGCTTGACGTCCGTGCTGTGCCCCACGGCGACCGAGCCCATTGCCGCCGCCGCCGTCGCGGTCGACGACGACGAGGCCGACGAGGCCGACGTGCCCGTGGCCGTGGCCGTGGCCGAGTTGTTGAGCAGCGTCCACGGGTTGAGCAGCCGGCTCACCACGGGTTTGAACGTTTGCACAGGGACCGACATACCGCCAAAAGTAGTAGGAAATGATGGTCGTTTGCGCGCGTTTTTTCAAGTTATTTTTCGAGCGCTACCTGTTTCCCCTCGATGGAGGCACTGCACGGCGTGGTGGCGCTGGTCGACGTGCGGCTCAAGGACGCAGAGGCGTCCGAGTCGTTCAGGGCTATCCTGGCGTCCATGGGTGCCCAGGTAACCCGCAATGCTCGTGAGCGACGTTTTAGTAACGGTGTAGAACAGGTTCGTTCGACGTTGGCCAAGGACGTGACCCACCTGGTAACTTAAAACAGGAGCCAAGCGAATCGGGCGGTAAAAAGGGTGCTGTAGGTGTGGCAGAACGGGAAGAAGGCCAACCTGGAAAAGGCGCGCGAGCGAGGCAGCGTTTGCATAGTCACGTCTCTGTGGCTGGACAAGTACGCACTCGCACGTGTGTGTGTGTGTGTTTTCTGACGGTCGCACTGCATTGTAGGTGCAGCCAGCTGGGACAGCGCGTGGAGGAGAAAGAGTACCTGGTGTCGCCGACGGCAACGCCCGATGGGTCGTCCGGCAAAAAGGTAAACCCAGCTTGTTGTCCGTCCTTACCCGTTAATGAGCTCAGCGGTACAACAACCTCGAGCCCAAGCCGCTCCCCCCGAGCAACCTGGGCCAGCACGAGCCGACGACGGCCGAGAGCGACGCTGTCGTGGCAGCACCGGTGGATCACAAGGCGCCCTCATCGCCAATCAACCTGAAAGGCACACCCGGCCATCTCGCGCTCGACTCGGACTCGGTCGTCGAGGCCTCCAGCAAGCGTCTCGTCTTCAACTCGGACATGAGCGACGACCTTCCGGCCAGCGACATTACCTCGTAATAATCCGTATTCTAATTTCTTTTTTAAAGAAAAAAATTAATATTTATCCATGCAGGTCGCCCTCAACGAGCCAGACCATTCGGCGAGGATCCAACTCCAAGTTCGCGCTAGGAGGCCGCAAGCCCCGACCGGCAGGATCGTCGCCCGCTGTGTCTTCGCCCAAGCTTGGGACAACGGCGGCGCCTGTCACACCGACTGCGTCGGCCAAGTCGGCCGCAACGGCAGCTCTGACCGTCCCGCGTCCGCTGCTGCTGGGGGACGAGTTTGAGTTTGGCTACAGCGCACCGCGCAACGAGTCGCTGGACTTTATGCTGGACAGCGACGACCTGGCGCTCAAGCGCAAGCACAAGTCGAGCCAAGATGTGCCCCCACAGCAACCACAAAGCCAGCCCAGCCAAGGCCCTGTGCAGAGTTCGCCCGACTGGCTGCGCGATGGCCCCACCACTGCATCGGGTGCCAAGAGCGTCGTCAGCCCTATCACCACCTACAAGCGGTCGCGGCCCAGCAACACCGGCGGCGGCGGCGAGGGCAAACCACCGATCGTCCCCAGCCAAAAGTCGCCCAAGAAGCGAGTGATCGTGCCAGACCCGGAGGAGGACGAAGCTGACGACGATTTCAAAGCAGACGGCAAAGGGAAGGGCGAGGAGAAGGCCGCGGCTGAGGCGACGACGGCAGGCAAAGCATCCGCCAATGTGGACGCCGCAAAGACGGATGCCGCCGTGCCCGAGCCGACTCCAACCAAATCGGCCAAGAAGCAAAAGGCGGCGGATGTCGAGGCCGCAACATCCACACCGAAAGCAGCAACCACGCCGGCTACGAAATCATCTGACCAACAAAAGAAGCGCAAGACGCCCGAACCCGCGCCGCTGCAAGAGTCGGCTGCCGCCAACTCATTGACGCCCGAGGTGAAGAAGGCCAAAGTCGTGCTCGATCGGACGGCCAACAGCAGCTCCTCTGCCAGCAACGCCAGCGGCAATGACAAGAAGAAGAAGGTGGTTGTGCTGACGTCGATGACCAAGGAGCTGCGCGACATCTGTGTCTCAACCCTGAGACATTTCGGGCCTACCGTGATCAGCGAAAAGGTGCGACATCGGTTTACTTACTCTTTCGTTGTTTTTTTAATTTATTTCCGAAAAAAAGGTCGACGATGCGACAACCCATGTCATCTGCGGCGAGGCGCGACGAACCCTGGCCGTGATGCAGGGCATCCTGGCCGGCGCATGGATCGTTAGCAGCGAGTGGCTTCTCTCGTCTCTGAGCAAAGAGGCCCTCTTGCCCGAAGAAGGGTTTGAGCTCGTGGAGGTAGTTTTATTTATTTCTTAAAAAACAAGTAATAAATAATTTTTTTCATCAGACTTTCTCGGGCGCGACAAAGTCACGCACGGCCACCGAGCCTCTGTTCAAAGCCGGCTTCAACTGCTTCTTTGTCGGCGAGACATCCAACAACGACACTGTCGCCAGCCTGATCAAGGCAGCGGGTGCCGTCGTCACCGAGGATCCCAAGAAGGCGACCCTCTGCATCGGCAACCCGTTCATCGTCCGTGGGAATCGCAAGACGGCCGTGTCGATCGAGTTGCAGGTGTCTGAGAACTGGCTTTATGGTAGGCAAATTTTTTATTTTGCTTTTAAAAAAAAAATAGAAATTGATCCGATCTTTTGTAGACTGCATTACAGCCTACTCGCAAGTCGATCTGGCCAAATACCGAACGACGCCATCCGGTGCCAAGAGCCCGTCGTATTGATAGAAAATCATTCTCGTTTTTTTTTTTTGTCTCACTTTCCCTTTGCGTGTTTACAAGAAAAACTAAAAAACAAAATCGGTTGGCAGAAAAGGCAGAAAGGAGAAAATGGGGACTTTGGTGAGTAATCGCGGCGCACTGTTCTTGAATTTTTATCAATTGGTTATCCATCGGCTTTTTTCTTGCTTTTTGTTTTTGCATCCCCTCTGTCCGTCACTACTCAGTGAGCGAGACATTAAGCTCGTGGCCGTTCCAGTCTGTGCGGTGGTACTGTCGTCGGCATCGCCTGGCGGCCTCGTCTGATCTGAAGTAGACATAAACCTTGGAGGGACCCGCAAACTCGACATTCTAAAAGATTACGAGAGTTGTTAACGTGATGATCCGGAACAACAATACGTACAATAATATCCGAGTCCATGCGCAAGAAGTGGCGGACGGCAGCGTCATTGATGCCCACAGGAAAGCCGGTGAGCGTCACGCGCGGGACGTACGGAATAAATATCGGCGTTGGGGCGGCATAGTATTGTTGCTGCTGCTGCTGCTGCTGTCGCTGCTGCTGCTGAGGGTGGTGGATTTGGAAGTGTTGCTGAGGATAGATCGGCTGCGACACAACCTGGTACTGCAGCGACTGTTGCTGCTGCTGTGGATGCAGGATCGGCCGAATGACAAACTGCTGCGCGTCAGATACGGTGTGGTACACGACGTGCTGCTGCTGCTGCTGCTGAACCGGCTGCCCTCCAGCCGAGATCGCCATTGGCAGGGCAATCATCTGCAAACTAAAAGGACAGGAGGTGAATGGATTGCGGTACGTTTGATTTTGGGTACGGATAGCCGCCGTGGTTGCTCCCCGTGTAAAAGTTGAGGGGCGCGCTGGTGGAGGATGTCGATGACGAAGGGGTATGGGGGCTGCTGTTGCTCTGGCTGCCACTGGACGATGCGGAGCTGGACGACTGGCCTTGCTGCTGCTGCTGAATGACTTGGATTGGCACGGGATAAGGCTGCTGGTGCACGACATAGGGATGTTGCTGCTGCTGCCAGATCTGCTGCCGATGCGGCAGCGGCTGGGATGGGTACTCGCCCGGCAGCGGCAAGCGCGCGGTGCTGGCCTTGCTGCAAAAAAAAAAGAAAAGAAAAGGAAGAGGTGGAAACGAGAATGCAATTATTCGTTTCAGGAAGAATGTTTGGGCTTTTTTTTTATCCCTCGTCCGTACACAAACCCGGGACGACTTGGCCTGTTGTTGTAGCCGTAGTAGGGCACCGGGGCCGCGGGTAGGTGCTGCTTCTGCCGCTGCTGCGGTTGCTGCGGTGACGTCGGCGACCCTGTAGATTGCGGGAGAGGTCTTGAGCTGTTGCTATCATCTTCTACCAAAAGTTGTGGCGGTGGTCTTCGGGCAGTTCGCGGGCGGTACGGCGGCCGCTTGGCAGCAGAAGTTGCGGCGGCAACAGCCACGCCCTCTGGTCCTGTCGCGAAGGAGACCTCGTACTGCTGCTGCTGCTGCTGCTGGTTTGGTCCTTGTTTTTGATTGTTTAGAAGGATGACCGTGTTGTCGTCAAGGCCACCGTGATCGTCGCCACCGTCTCCACCGTCTCCACCGTCGTCAGGCAGTGGGGGCAGTGGAGGCTGCGAGACCCGGCGTTGCTGCAGGGGACGCTGCTGGCGCTGGGTGGTCCCGGGAGCAGCAGCAGCTCCCCCGGTGGAGGCCGAGGAGGTGGCTTCCGCAGACGCCTCGAAGGCCGAGATCGAAAGCGAGGACAGCATCGCTGTTACTGCTGTTTCCATGTAGTCACCGCCGGGCCCTGCACCTCCCCCGGCTCGCGCCCCCATTCACTGTTTCAGTCTGTGTTATAAAAATCGGCGGTGGGTGGGTGGGTGGTTGGCAGGGAGGGTCAAGGAACAACAAACAAGGCTAAGATTGCCAAAAAAGAAAGGAAAAAGAACGGATTCGTGTTTCGGTTGCTGTAGGTCCTAAACAGACCCGTTGTGGAAATCTTTTTTTGTCTCTGAACTTTTTTCTATTTTTCCGACGCCGTTGCCAATCGGCACAAATATTTTACGATCGCCGCTCGTTGTCGACATCTCGAGCCATTTGTCGAGCAGCAGTCAAAGCCAGTCGGGAACTCGACCAGTTGCAACATCTGGCTCTGGTATTCACGCTCCCCTGAGGGAACAATGTCGGGTTGGACTTTTCCGAGTCGATTTCGGTAGCCTACGCCAGAAGTACGCCAGAAGTTCTTGCATACAACCGTGTGTCGATGTGCAGGTTCGCGCACAATACCTTGCCGCGGTCCTTCTTCAATGTCGCGCGTCACAGTCATTTGCAGGATGGCAAAAACTTGGATTCTTGATTCGTCAGCATTGCGCAATCAGTTTCTTTTTCTCCTCCTCTTGACGACTGTGCGGCACTCGTTTCCTTGTCTGGTCTGTCATTAACCCGCCGACACGCGCTCTCCCCCCCACCACAAAAGCCAGTTCGTTCGTTCCAGTTCGTTCCGTCAGTCCGCTCACAGCAATCGTCAGTGCAGTTTCGCAGAAAAACAGCCAACTCGCTCGCCTCCAACCAAGCAACCAACCAAGCACAACTGGTCCTCTCTCTCTTCGCCCCGTCGACAGAAAAGAAGCCAACAAATAACCAACCAACAGCCCTTCAGCTTCAGCAAGCAAAGCCCTCCAAAGCCTCCGTTTCGCAGTGACGTCATCCAAGTCCGCGACTCTCTTCTATCCTGACCTTTTGGGCCGTCTGTTTCCTTGTTTCCGGGGCAACCGTTTTCTTTCATACTATCTGGGGAAGAAGAAGAAGAAAAAAGAGTACGCGCGCCGACCTTTTTTTTTTGCCCTTTCCTTTCTCTATTCTCCCCGCTTCTTTCTTTTCTTTTCAACCTTTTTTTTTTTACTGTGGGGTCGCGCACAAGGAGGTTCATCTGCCCTTGTTCGCCCGTCTGCATAGTAGAAAGAAAAAGCAAAGGAAAAGCAAAGAGCTTTCCATCTCTCCCCCCCCTCCCTCCTACTCGGTCGCGAACCGTTCACGCCAAAAACGGCGTTCACCAAGACATGGCTGGCAACAAGTCAATCATCGTTGGTAGTGGATCCGATTTCGCCGCGTCCGCAGCACCAGGAAATAAATCGAATGCCCCCGCAGTATTGCTACGACACGAGCAACGACCTTTGTCTCTACGCGAACACAGGCATCATGTCTTCGAACAGTACGACACGCTCTTTTGTTTTGTTCTTAATTTTTTTTAATTAAAAATCCTGATGCAGCCGTCTTTGATGCGTTTGACCACAACGTCTACGCCGCGGAGGACGTGTCGTTTGTTGCGCCTACGCCCGAGGTCGACGTGAGCGATCTCAGCGAGCAGGACCTCTTTGGCGCCGACATGCAGCCCCACTCGCTCGATTTCTACAACACAACCATGTTTGAAGACGACTACCAGTGCATGCTCCACCAGCAAGACGCCATGCAGGATCCCGCTCCTCCCAGCGCGACAACAAGCAAGCCGGCACCTACCAAGGCAGCCGCCAAGGTGACCAAGGCCGCCAAGCGTCGCAGCAAGGCGCCGGCAGTCCATGAGGAGCATGACGACGGTGAGGAGTCGGACGACGTGACCGGTAGTGTCATCAAGAAGCTCGAGAACCGCCGCATCAACAACAACCTCTCGGCCGTCAAGTCCCGCCAGAAGCGCCGCGATCGCGAGGAGGAGAACAGGCGCCTCGTTGTCATCCTCGAGAAGGAAAATACCGAGCTCAAGGCCCGTCTCACCTCCCTCGAGGACGAGGCCGCCTACCTGCGTGCCTTTGTCATGAGCCTCGCCGCAAAGGACGGCGCACACCCCCAAAAAAAGCAAGAGTAAAATGAAAAAAAATATATGAAAATCCCAGTTCCAATTCAGTGTTCTACGCATCTCGACTTGTCATGTTTTTGCTTTAGTTTGTTTTTGAACCAACGTAAATCCGTCATGCTGTCTACTTTATTCTTTAGTCGTCGCCAGCACTGCCCGCAGAATCCGCGTCGGAAGACTCGCTGTGGTGCTTCCTCTTCTTCTTCTTCTTTTTCTTCTTCTTCTCGGACCTGCTGCTGCTGTGGCCGTCGTCGTCATACGACGCGGAAGAAGAAGAGGGCGTCTCGAATGAGAGGGGAAGCTTGAACGAGATCCTCGTGGGCGTCATCAGGACGGGCGGCGGTGGCGGAGCAGCAGCAGCGGGCATCTCGGGCGTGAGCTTGAAGCTCAGCTTGATCGAGGGCGATGGCAGGGCTGCCGCCGCTGCGGCGGGCGCGGGCGCGGGCGCAGGCTGAGCGGGTGTAGACGAACGAGCCAGGCTCGACAGCGAAACAGGCCGCTCGGTCTTGATCTTCTTGGCCTCGGGCTGCGCAAGCGAAGGAGCAGGCAGCGGGGCAGCAGCAGCAGCGACAGCAGCCGGGGTCACACTCATTTTGTCATCGTTGTCGTCCTCGTCGTCGCCAGAGGTCGCGACGGGCGTAGGGGCCTTGTCCTCCTTGTTTGGCGTGACGGGGACTGCAGCCGCGGTAGCGGGCATGCTCTCGGCCGGTCGTTTCCTCCTGGGGTCCGCCTTGACAGTCTTTTGCTGGAACTTTGGTACGCGTGGCGGCTCCAGGGTCCCGTGCTCGTTTTGGACGATGGCCTGCAGGACGGCCGCAACCAGCGTCTTTTCGATCGGGTCGCGGAGGTTTCTGGTTACGAATAGGTTTACTTTCGCTGCCTTTCTTTCTAATACGTACTTGACGAGGTCGAGAAAGATGCCGCGCGCCTGGGTGCCGTCGTTGAAGACCTTTGTCGAGAGGATGTCAAACTGCTCGCGCACCGGCTCCTTGAGGGCTGCGTCGATCGCCGCCTGGTGCAGCAGCTTGATCGTCCCAACACGGATCGAAGGGTACGGGTCGCGCAGGGCCAGGGCAACAATGTACTTGAGGATCGAGTGGATGGCCAAGCCCAGTGAAATCATGCCGTGGATGCTTGCCTATAATTTTGTTGTGGTAGAAAAAGATGGTATTTTCAGTATATTACCATGCGAACAACGTCCAGGTGCGACGGCTGGGAAAACTCGACAAAGTCGCCCAGTTGCAAATCAATCAGCTCGACTTGCTGCAGAACAGTCAGCGTCCTCAGGCATGCTGCCGAGATCAGCCGTCGCGGTGTTGGGAACGCGTGGTCGCGCTTATTGAGCCTCGTCACCTCCACAAACACTGCTCGCACGAGAGCTGGGCGCACAATTTTCAGTACATAAAAACAAAGAAGAGAAAAAAAACGCACCAGCCTGCTCCTGAAGCAACGAACGAATACCGTCTGGCGTAGCATAGCGGAAGCACTCGCCGAGGGCGTCGATGATGGCACTCGTGTACACCTGATCCGAGAACGGGTTTTCGTCGTTGTCGTTGTACCTGAATAAATAAATAAAAAAAGCAAAACATGAAGAGAAAAAATAAATAAATTCCTATTGCTTTGTTACCTCAAGAGACAGAGCAAAAATCGGATGGCATCGATGTGTGCCACGCCAAAGGGGTCGCGCATGTGGGCCACAGCCACAGAGGAACCTTTTTGCACAAAGTACTCAGTGCCCGACTGGAAGGCCGTGGGCTTGACGATGGGGATCCCGTCCGCCCAGAGCGTGAAGCCGGTCATGATCTTGTCCTCACTGCTGTTCGGGTCGGCGGGCACGACGCCCAGGCAGTACCGCTTGATAAAGTAGAAGAAGAGGTACTTCCCGCCGAGCCAGCTCAGTTCGGTCGTCGTGCACGCCGCGAGGGCCGCAGCCGCCTCGGTGCGCACTGCGTGGAACTTGCGGCGATCGGCGACGCAGCGCAGCAGCGACAGACCCGTGAGTTTAGAGGGGTATTGCCGCAGGGCGTGGACGGCCTTGATCTGCGCGATGCAGTCGTGGTCCTGGAAGAGCTGGTGGCGCCAGTGGTGGTCGGCCTGGACAATGTTGATCATGGCAATCCACTGGAACTCGGGGTCGGCACGGATCCACAGGATCGGCGAGTCGCACAGATAGTCCTCGTCGAGCACGTTCCATTCCTGTTTTACATAATAGTAGTTGAACATTGTTTGTTGAAAATCCTATTTATTCTATTCTTACTGCAAAAGGACGCAGGTCGTAGATTGTCTCCTCGTGGTTGATCGCGTACGGCTTCCTTAACCGCTTGGCCTTGGACTTGTAGATAAACTCAAACTCGTGCGCATAGTCGTCGATGCTGAGCACGTGGTCGTACGTGTTTTCGGTCTCGTGCACACGCAGCGTCAGCGTGCCCATGTAGGCCGGCACGCGGTTCACGACCGTCCCGTCTGGGTGGATCACGTCCTCGTGGGCGCGCGTGCTGCTCTGCTGCAGCTTGATCTCGACCATGTTGCGCTTGCGGTTGTAGTGGTAGTTGATGTTGAAGATGGGGCACCCGGATTTGAAGATGAACTGGTCTGCCACAGCCGTGACCTCTGTTTCCTTGTCGCTCGTCTGTAAAATACAAACACAATATAAAATAAAATAAATAAATAAATAAAGCCTAGGCTACCTTGCGAAGGATCTTGAGGAATGCGTTGGTCGAGAGGCTGTAGTTGCCGTCGCTCTCGATCGCCGCCTTGACGACTTGCTTGATAGATTCCCACATGTGCACCTGGCCCACGACACGCTCGAGGATGTGGACCACGAGAGGGCCCTTGAGGTTGACCAGCTCGCGCCGCCTCGGGCTGAGCGTCTGTGCTGCCGATGGCGCGGTCTGCAGGGGGTCCTGGTCGACATCGAGCATGCACACCCTGTCGTTATCAGCCTGTGTGCAACGCATGGCTGGTTTAGGGACAGACAGACAGACGGATTCACACACTGGACGTACGTTCATCTGGAAGCGGACGTCGTTCTGGCCAAGGAGCATGCGGTGGCACTGGCGGGCGACGTGGACGGCGAGGGCGTTGATCAGCCAGCCGTCCGCAGGCGACTTGGCATAGATCATGGACCCAAACCACTCGTGTGTTAGTGCCAGGGGCAGTACCCTTGTTATTCAAAAAATAAGCACGGGTGAAAAGGAAAACACTGGGGAAGCTTACCTCCTCAAATGGATGGCCTCGTCAATCTCGTTGACGCCGTGCAAGAGGGCGTCGCTCATGATGATGAGACCCGGCGACGTGGCGATGATTTCGTCCGGCCCGTGAGCAACCCAGGCGATCGTGCACGTCTTGATCGGCTGCGGCATCCCGAGATACTCCTGGAGGCACTTCCGCATTCCACCAAGCTGGGTTTGCAGCGGCTCCATCGTCGCCGCGAGGTGCTCGGGCACGGCCAATATCAACTGGAAGGGGGCCTCGCTCTCGACCACGTGCATGTTTCGCGCCACGATGATCGCGAGCTCGTCCGAGTTGTACACGCCTCCTTCCACCTGTTTTGCGTTTACGTTCAAAAAAAAAAAAACGACAACACCGGTTTTGTTCGTTGTGTTACGACATAGGTGGACCGCCTGACGTTGCGCTCGGGCATGTCCTGCGTCGAGTCCTTCTCGCCCGTGCACGAGACAAAGCAGTCCTGCGGTGCGACGACGCTGATGCTCCACGGGAACGCGGCACCGGGCTGCCTGACCGTGGGCACCCACGTCCACGAGGGCACGTCGTGGTTGTGCGTGTAGAACTGCGTGTAGGCGGTGTCCGCGGGCCTGCTCTTGACGAAGAAGGCGCCGCTGAGCGGCTCGACCAGGTTGTACTTTATCGTGACCATGAGGGGGAACTGCGGCTGCCCGCTGGCCCGCCGCATGCTGTCCACCACAAGCGCCGGGAACGCCACGACCAGCTGCGGCTGCCACTCGGGCACGACGGCCAGCTCAGCCACCTCCCCAGGCCTCGCGTCCACGTCCTGCTCGCTGGGCTGCTGCCCCTTGATCCGCCAGAAACGCGCCGTCTGGTCGTCCACCGTGACCGACTGCACCATGCACTGGGACGCACACACAAACGTGATGCTCTCGACAAAGGCCGGCCCGCCGCTGTCGTCCCCGTCGCCCGAGCCCAGCGCCACCAGCAGCTGCAGCTGCGTCACGGCAACGACACGGCCCTGGTCCAGGTCCACGTCCAGCGTGATCTCTTGTGCCTCCACCTGCAGCGGGGGCACAGAGGACTGTGGTGCAGCGTTCTTCGTTGTGGGATCGACATCGACATCGACGGTGTCGTCACTCACAGTAGCAGCAGTGGACGCGGCAGGGATCGAGCTGCCGCCGCCGCCGCCGCCGTCGTCGTCGTGACCGCTGCCGTCGTCGGCCTTCAAGCTGAGCCTGAACATGGGTCTCACACTCGGACCCATCGGTTCGTCCATTTTTCACAAAGTGACGCACCCGGACATGGCCCGCTTCCTCTCGTCCGCGCTGAGTGCGCTGAGCATGGACGTGGCCGGGCCCACGGGCGGGCGGCCGCTTGCCGAGATCCAGGCGCACGTGGCCAGGATGCAGGAGGCCGAGACGGAGCTGCCGGGGCTGGCCGAGGGCGAGATCAGGCAAAACATACGGACGCTGACGAGGTATCGTCAACACAGAGGGATTTGGGCGGGTGCTGAACCCAAGGGTGCGCTAGTCTGGCAGAGGAGCTGCTGCAGCAACGAGGCGGGGACCAGGAGGCCAGTGGCACGTCGACAGGTGCGTAGCACAAGAAGAGAGAGCAGTGCCTAACGGCAGCAAAACAGAGCGAGTGAACAAGATTGACAAGCTGCTTGAAAAGGTCGAGCAGCTGCGGGCCGTTCATGAGCACTTTCTGAGCAACAACAGCGCTCTGCAGCTCGAGAACATTCTCAGTGGTGCGGGGGCGGACGCGACAGAGTTTGAGGTCAATCTGGACGAGTTTGAGGGGCTCAAACTGGATGTACGACGTGGCCCAGAAGCCATTCGGTGCTGTACTCAAAACGCAATACTGCTCTTTAGGACTTTATGGACAGGTCGCGGTCGCCGTCGGTCGCGTCCGTGGCGTCGGGATCGTCGGCGCCCTCCAGTTCTGGAGGAGGAGGAGGAGGAGGAGGAGGAGGAGGAGGGGCACCCGATGTCATCCGCAAGTCGACCCTGCGAAAGATTGCGCAGCGGTGGACCTCGGACGCGTTCCGCAAGAACGTCGGCCTGCCCACGGCGTTTACCATGTCGACGTTTTACGCGATCGGCACGTCGCGCGGGTACATTGTCATCTTTGACCAGGACGAGGAGCTGCGCAGCGTGCTGGGCAACCCACAGTCGGGCGCAGACCTCGGGCCCATCACCTGCCTCGCCATCTCCCCCGATCAGTCGCGTCTTGTCGTTGGCCACCACATGGGCCACATCGGTAACCCAGAATGAACCGCGGGGAAAATGTGACATTGACGTGCATTGAAAAATGTACCTAGTCTTTTGGGAACTCGCCAAAGGACGCCCGCTCAAGACGATGATCGCCAGCGAGAAGCCCGACAAGAGCATGTCCATCGTGTCGATCAGCTTCCTGCAGACGCCCAACGACATTATCACGCACGACAGTCAGGGCGTGACGTATCTGCACTCGCTCGTCAAGATGATGCTCGTCTGGACCGTCAACTCGACCATCCTCTTTGCCGGCAAGAAGCCCACGTCCACCATCGTCAACATTGAGCCGCTGCCCTTGTCCAGCGACCCCTTTGCGTACCTCCGTCTTCAAGGTTTGTTGGGGAAAAAAAATTCCTACGTTGTTTGGTCTCATTTTAGTGCCACAGAGGCGGACGCATCCACGCAGCAACAAAAGCCCACTTCCTCAGGAACGGCAAGCCTGCAGAGCGCAGATGGGTCGTATGTCGCACCGCAACCACCTGTCCTCCCCAACGCCCAGTGGACCCACCCGACGGACATGCTCCAGCTCGTCGCGACGCTGACGCCGTTCAAGCTGATCGTGATCTCGACTCGTCCAACCGTGTCCGTCGTGTACAAGCACCTCAAGCCCAAAGCGGTGCCCCTGACGGCTCTCCCTTGCGCCGCCTGGAGACCCGTGCACAAGTCGGAGGAAACGGGCGCCCTTGTCCCTCCCGTCCTTGCGTTCGCATTTGGTCGGCAGCTCATCCTCATTCAGATGAACGTCGTCAGCAGCGGGCCAGAGGGCCACAAGGTCAAGATTGACAAGCTGAACGAGCGACTCCTCAAGTTTTCCATCATGTCGCTGCAGTGGCTCTCGTCCAGGGTATGTATGCCCTTGTCTGTTTATCCTTATTTTTTTTTTTTCACTCAGTTGCTCGCCGTGTTGAGCAACCGCGAAGAGCTGTTCTTGTTGGATGCTGGGTCTCTCACACTGGTCAGTTCACCCCTGCCCCTGCGTGACATCCAGCTCGTATATCAGTCGCACTTTGGCCTGCTGGCGCCGAAAAAGGACGCGAAGTCGGTAAGCGGAATTGTTCTGTTTTCTGTTTGTTTATTCTCTTTTTTTTTTTTTCCTTTCTGCAGAACAACAAGACGTTTGCAATCTTTCACCAATCCTTGCAGGTATCCCGCCAGAGTCTCCTGTTGCTGGGGATGAACGGGGTGACTGTTTGCCATCTGTCGACGTGGAAGGAGCGCATCACGCTGCTTGTCCAGCAGAACGAGTTCCCCGAGGCCATCAACCTGGCGCAGCGGTTTTACAATGGTATCGATCTGGCGGCCGCGGTTGGTCTGCCGATGCGCGACGTCGACCGCAAGAACGCTGTACGTCGCCAGCTCATCGACCTCGTCCTGTCCTTTGTCGAGATCGGCCTGCTCGAGTTTAGCGAGGGCGACGAGCTGACCGAGGAGCAAACGGCGGTCGTCCAGGACCTGGCCTCCCTCGTGCTCGAGGCGTGTGCGTCAACGCAGCTCCAGGACATCATCTTCCAGGGCACCTCGCAGAGCACGAGCATCTACGAGTCGTTTGAGGAGAAGGGCCTTTCGCACATTCTCTTTGACGTCCTCGAGCCCCTCCTCCTGAGCGATCGTCTCAGCGACTCGCTCACTATTGACTCTGTGCACGGTAAGCAAAGAATTGAAGTCACCTTTGCTAACAAAACGCACCGTGGAGTAGCTATGATCGAGTACTTTATTTTGCAGCAGCGTTACAAGGACGTTGAGCAACTCATCCTGCACTTGCCGCCGGCAATGATCCCCATCGACCAGCTCACCAAATTTTGTCTGCGCCATCATCTCTTCCTCGGCTATATCTACATTTACACGCGCGCTCTCAACGACTACGTCACACCCATGCTCACTCTCCTCGGGGTATTGCTTGGGTTCTTAATAAGAAGATTGCTTAAGTGTCTTTGTTTTTTAGATTGTGCGCGAAAACCTCAATCGCCGCACCGCCGCCGCAAAGCCGTCCAGCTTGTCGGGGGGCGAGGACAGGCCTGGCTCGGAGGCGTCCTACCTCGCGTTCTCGTTCATCTCTGACGTCTTCACGGGCAAGTCGTACTCATTTGGCCTGATGTCGCCCGAAGAGTCGCTCGCGGCCAAGACCTCGGTGTACCGCCTCCTGTTTTCGCTCATGTACCACGAGCGCGACGCCATGGCAAGCGATACCGGTCTGCCGTACCCGTACATCCGTCTGCTGGCCCGCTTCGACTCGCACGAGCTGGTGGGCGTGATGTCCTTGGCCTTCCAGGACCCCTGCATCGAGGGCATGATCAAGCTGGTCGAGGGCTCTGTCCACTCGCCCCTCAACGCCCTCGACACGGTCCTCGAGCGCCAGACCGTGATCGACATCCTGCTCAAGGTCATCACCCAGGCATCGAGCGATTTCAAGGTTTTTATTTTTTTTGGTATATTTTCTTGGTTTCTAAATAACCTGCAGGACTCGGACGTGGAAGCGCTCTACTTGTTCATCGCTCGCCAGCTGCCCGAGTACAAGACGTTTGTCACGATCGACAGCGCTCTCTTGGCCAAGATGTTTGCGTTCCTCACCACGACCCCGCTTGTCGAGGGCCCCGTCACGCCCGCTCCCTTGAAGCCCTTTGCGCAGACGGTTCCCCCGAGCCCGATGCTCTCCTCGCCTGCGTCCTCCTTTGTCCTGTCGTCCACCCCCTCGACGCCGCGGCCCGCAACCAGCCCAGAGCGGATGGCCCAGTCGCGCGAGCGCCAGAAGGCCCTGCTGGACTTGATGGAGGTCTACAGCCCGAGCAAGCAGGAGACGGAAAAGCTGCTGGCGCTGTGCGAGCGTGCGGGCTTTTACCGTGTGTGCGAGCAGATCCACCGCAACAACAACCGCCTGGACTTGGTGATCGAGTGCTACACCCGTGACGAGAGCCGCTCTGTCGACGTGTTCCAGTTTGTCCACGACACGCTCACGCCCTCGAGGACGCCGGCCCTCACCGCCGACCAGCTGCGCCAGTTCCGCAAGGCCGTCCTTGCAGCCATCCCCGAGTTTATCCGCATCGACGGGCAGAACACGGCCCAGATGGTCCTCGAGCACCTGTCGCAAGACTACGAGAACGTCCTGGAGCAGCTGCAAAACACACCCAAGCTGCAGTACAAGTACCTCCAGGGCCTGCTCGATCCCCAGCGCGTCAAGCTCTTGTACACGTCTGCCGGCGGCTCTGTGACCATCAACGGTATATCCCACGCATTAATACAGAAGAATGTATTGATAAAAATAAATGAATAAATAGAGGAGGGGGCAATCGACAACAGCGCCGCTGCTCCGCCGGTTCGGGTGATCGAGACCTTTGAACGCTACATCGAGCTGATGTGCCAGCTCGAGCCCAACCACGTGTACCAGTACCTGCCCACGACGGACAACTACCGTCTGGACCGCGTGCTCGCGCTGTGCGAAAAGTACCAGGTGACGGATGCCACCGCGTGGATCCTCGAGCGCATGGGCGATATCGCTGGGGCCCTCAAACTGATCCTGCACGCGCTGCAGGACCGTGTCGAGCGCGTGATCGCGACCAAGGGCGAGACCTCTGACCGCTCGTTCCAGGGCACGCTCGGCAAGATCACGGGCGTGCTCAAGATTGCGATCCAGCTGTGCCAGCGCAACACGGGCCAGATGGACCCCGTCAAGGCCAGCGAACTCTGGTTCTCCCTCTTGGACGCGACCATGATGCCCACACGCCAACTGCAAGAGGTATCATTTACTTGCCCCTTCGAATGACAGATAAAAATAAAACTCTAGGCCAAGTCGCTGGTGCTGCCCGAGTCGCAGAAAAAGGCGTTCGCCGAGACGATCCGCTCGTGCATCCAGTCGGTGCTTGCGTCGATGATGGGCTACGTCGCCCTGCCCGACATCCTCAAGAAGATTGTGCAGGAGCAGGCGCACGCCAGGTACGCAGAGTACAAGGACATCATCCTCGGCATCCTGGACACGTACAACTACCAGCGCATCCTTCTTCAGACGACCAACCACATCATTCTCAGCGATCTCTACCAGTCCACAAACGTCATGGGTAAAAACAACATGAAAAAGAAAATAGTTATTAAACCGTGTGAAGTCAAACTGAGGAAACGGGCACAACCGGCCAGCACCAGCTCACAGCGCCGTGACGTCGCCTCCCCGGTCGACAACAGGTCGCCCGTATCGGCATCAGGGACAGACATCCTGGATCGCCACCATGTGGACTCGCTGGAAAAGGTGCGCACTGCCCTCGGTTCGGGCGCAAGGGACGTCCTGCGGCAACGCCTCGCTGCCTCGGCCGCCGACGACAGCGATGACGACGACAATCGGTCGGTATCGTCCACGCCGCGCCGAGCAGCCGGTGTGCGCATGAACCCGGCGGCGTTTGGCGAGCTGTCCAAGTACTGATATGAATTAGTGAAAATAGTGCTAATGTTCTCTTTCTCTGTAGACTGCAGCTCGCTCCGCCTCCATTGGATGGCTCCTCGTCAAGTAAAGGCCGGTCGTCGCGTGGTGGTCAACGGAGGACTCCGATTTCGTCATAGAATTTTTTTTTTTTTTTGTTCTTACTGACGTTTAAATTTTTCAACTATTTCGATCTTTTTTTCGAAAAGTCCTATTGTATCTATGAAACAGTGCACAAGAAAAGAAGAAGAGAAGAGAAACCCAGCCGGTGACTTTTTTGTGTTTAGTAGATGTAGACCGACTTTCGCGTGTTGTCGTTGTCGTCAGACCCGCCGCCGATCTGCCGCAAGAGGGCTGTGGACTCGTCGCTATTGTTGATGTTGTTGCCGGCGTGGGTGACGACGGCGGGCGTCGTGGCGTGCTCGTCCTTGGCGATGAGGACGGGGCGCGGGCCCCAGAGCGAGAGGAGGACGGGCAGGAGCACGAGGCCGTGGCCAAAGCCGAGGAGGACGATGGAGAGGTACATGCGGAAGTAGTAGATGACAAAGATCTGCGACTGTGCAAAGGCGAGGACGACGACGCCGGCAAACTTGGTCAGGGTCACGCCGCTGAAGACGGACGCGCCAATGTCGATGAGGGCGTTGCGGGCGCGGTCCTGTCGCGTGCCCTGCGTGATGGTGAAGGCGCGGACAATGTGCGAGCAGAACTCGACCGAGATGCCCAGGGCCATGACGAGGTTGACGAGCGAGATGGCGTTGAGCGAGATGCCCCACATGGCCATGACGCCGCCCATGTCGACCACGACCATCGACACCACAAACACGACCCAGAACGCGGCCACGACCGAGCCCAGGATGAGCCACGTGACGAGGAACACGGCGAGGGCGGCCATGCTCAGGACAATGGCCATGATCTGCACGATCGTGAGGTACTGCTCAAAGTAGACGTAAAAGATGGTGTAGGGGAAGCACTCGAGCTCGGGGTACTCGTCCATGATCGAGTCGCAGATGCGCAGGGCCTGCACGTACGCGTTGATGTACTCGGCCTGGGTCTGGATCACCGTGTGATACGTGCGGTAGTGCGACGCGTTGATGTTGACCTGCTCGTAGTCGGGCAGGAGGGCAGTGCCGTACGCGGCGGCGCCGGCACGGACACAGTCGGTGCCGGGGATCGACTCGAGCCAGTACCCGATCTTTTGCATAAAGTCTGACCCGACGGGGCCCAGCGTGAAGGCGTCGTACTGGCTCTCGGTGTAGCAGACGGTGCACGCGTCGCTCAGGGGCTCCGATGGCTGGCACACGGTCTCGGGGTACGAGGCGTTGTAGCGGCAGCACTGGCTGAACGTGGGGTCGTTCCAGGTGATGAAATCGTCCAGCCACATGGACGGGCGCAGGGCCACGGTCGAGACCTCGGGGCGGTTGGACTCGAGCACGAGCAGGTTGGGCACGGAGAAGAGATCGCACGTCTGGTTGATGGCGCACAGCTTCTTCTTGGTCTCCAGCTCGGTCGCGTTGCCGCCAGAGATGACAAAGTACACGGGCACGCCCACCTCGAGCATGCTCATCTGGTCGGCAAAGTACGGGATCAGGTACGAGTCCTGCGGCAGGGCCACGGTCTGGTCCAGGCCCAGCTCGACATAGGGCATGAACGAGATGCACACGACCAGCAGGAACGAGAACATGACGAGCACCACGCCCTTGGTGACCGGGTGCAGCAGGAAGCGCGAGTAGTAGTGGCGCACAAAGTGCTTGAGGAAGCCGTCCTCCAGGGTCACGGGCGCGTCCTCCACGCTGCTGATCTTGACGCAGGGGATGCAGTCGAGCCGCTTGGCCTCGGTGCGGCGCGCGTCGGCGCCCAGGAGCGTCAGGAACAGCGTGATCTGGAGCAGGAAGTCGACAAAGACGGCCACGGCAGACAGGCCCGCAAACGAGTTGACCGCGGGCATCGACACGACCGCGCCCAACGAGAAGGCAACCGTCTCCGACATGGCCGAGAGGGTGATGGACGGGCCCACCTCCCTGAGCGTGCGGGCGATGCGCTCGTCCACGGGGACCGACTTGTCGAGCGTCTCAAACTCGTTGACCATGATAAAGATGTTGTCGACGCCGACCGCGAGCACGAGGAAGGGGATGACCTCGGCAATGATCAGCGAGATGCCCACCTTGAAGTAGCTGCATAACAAAAAATTATTAAGAAAAACTATTGGTTATTGCGTCGTCGTTACCTAAACAGACCGACCGAGATGATGATCGAGCAGATGCAAATGACGACGCCGGCAATGCCGAGCGTAAACTTGGTATCGATCATGAAGCGGCGCGCGGAGGAGAAGCGGCCGAGGGCGACCGAGACGTAGATGAGCATGACAAGGTACGAGATGATGACGGTGATCACGTCCGACGTGGAGGCGCGGGCCAGCTCGAGCTCGATGCCGCTCTCGGTAAAGTAGGTGATGCGGAGGGCGCTATGTATTGAAATTAAAAAAGAATAACTAAAAGCAAAGTGAGCGTACAGGCTGTTGTTGGCCGCGACGTCCTTGAGGTAGCTCGCGATGGCCTTTTCAAACTCGTACACGCCGTCGAGGTACTCCTTGTCGAGCGAGTTGTCGATGACCCAGGTGATGATGAGGGCCTGTGCGCTCGAGTAGTTGACGCCCTGGTACGCGCCGAGGAGGAGCTCGGGCTTGAGGGGCTCCTGGAACGGCGGGAGGCAGCTGTAGATGCTGTTGGGCACACCGGGGAAGGCGGGGTTGTCCGTGCATTCCTATATCAAGGGTAAGTATTTTTAAAAAAAGGGGGGGAAAGCAAGGGGTTTCAGCGTACGGTAAAGTGGACAAACCAATCGCCGAGGACGTCGCGGTTGTTAAACTTGTTGATGTTGTACTGCCAAAAGCCCGTGAGCGAGTAGATGACGCAGCCGTACTCGTCGCCGAGGGGCTTGAAGCACGTCGTGTCGAGATTGTAGTCTTTCTCGTTGTGCACAACGTTCTACAGTGGCAGGAATAAATAAAACTGGCCAAGAAAAAAAAAAAAATACCAATTGAGCCACGCCGGCCTCGATTTCAAAGAGGAGACGAATGTAGTCCTCATTGACGGCCGTGGTAGACAGATTGAGGGGCGAGAGGATGAGCTGCTCGGTGCGGTAAAAGGGTCCAAATGACTCGTCAAAGTAGTTCTTTTGCTGACGCGTTATCGAATTTTCCGACGACCTAGGTGAAAAAAAATGTTAGGGTTAAAAAATACAGTGGGGCGCGCACCAGAGCTCGACGGGGTCGGTCACGACGGTAAAGCCCGAGAGACCCAGGGCAAAGACAAAGACCACAAGGATGGAGGCGAGGATGACGACGCACGTGTTGCGGGCGACCCAGAGACCGAGCTTGTAGTAAAAGTTTTGCAGCTTCTTGTACAGAGCCCATTCCTTTTGGGGGGCGTCGGCAATGTCTTCCTTGGGGACGCTGCTGTTGAGGGACTCGTACTGCTTGTTGAGCTTGTTTTCTGTAAAGGGGGAAGTTTTAATCATCACGTTACTTATTTTGTATTAAGCTTACCGCCAGTTCTCCTGCTGCGGATGTAGACGACAATGCCACTGCCGAGGACGCACACGCCCCAGATGATGATGAGCGAGAACGACAGGCAGCTCAGGGATCCCACGTAGCATGCCGTCTCTGTCTCCTCGTCGAGCTCGGGGAGGACACCGCAGACGTTGGGGCAGTCGACGCAGGTGCAGCCGTACACGCCGTCGTTGCAGAGGTACGCCGGCTCGTTCATGCCGGTCATGACGGGGTCCCACGTGCCGTAGATGGGGAAGGCGATCTCAAAGGTGGAGCCCTGGAACTGGACGAGACCGAGGTTGGTCATAAAGTCGTTGTAGTTGTCTGCGCCGCCACCAATCAGGTTCATCGCGGGCTGGTTGGACATGCCAAAGGTCACGCCCACGCACGAGTCAAAGAACCCTTGGCCAAAGGCCTCGTCGACATAGTAGTCGATCGACAGGACAACGTCGACGTCCCTGGTCTCGATCGGGCGGAGGTTGCGGCCGATCTCGGTCACGTTGGTGAAGAGCGACTGGTCCGGATGGCATGAGAACGTGCAGAAGAACGACTGTGCGTTATGGCGTTGAATTTCAATAAATTAAAAATTGCTTTATTTTAAATCGGTGTACCCTAAAGTTTTTCCAGCAGGCGGGGCACTGGCCCAGCAGCTGCTCGGCCACGATCATGTTTTCCTTGAGCGACTTGACCTGGTTCGCGTCGCAGCAGAGCGTGTCGTACTGGGCCCACTCGGCTCCGCAAAAGTTGATTATGTCCAGGTGCAAATCGGGGTCGGGCTATTTATTTTTGTTTTATTATTGTTTTATTTTCCTATTAGCAAAAAGGATGACTGTGCGAGCCAGCAGCACGTACGATAAACGAGGGCCCGTTGTAGGGGCAGTTGAACGTGCCGGGGATGCCGATTTGCGACGAGTTCGAGCATTCGCGGTACATCGAGCAGGTGTTCTTGGCGTGCACGTACGTGTACTCTTGCTGTGCGGCGACTGTGCACACAAGCACGAGCAGCAGTGCGGACGCGGCCGCCCACGATGCCGTCGCAATTCTTGACATTCGTATGGACTAAGAAAAGTTGAGCCAACTCAGCAAATACGGGAGAGCGTGAAAAACAAGGCTTAAGAGCATTCGTAAGGCCACGAGGGCCTGACCCTCCCCCCCCTTCTCACTTGCACAGTACCCAGAGGGGGAAAAAAAGGAGGGGGAGTGGTTTTTTCACGCCCGACCACTATGGTGACCGATGTTTCCAATAAATCACCCACACATCATCTCGTTGTGAAATGCCGATTTGGGGGGCCAGGGGCACAAGAAGCCGCAAGCACACAGCGACGACACAGACCCAGGGACAGGCGACGCAAACAAAAATGAACCAACGAGTCGCGTGGCCGTTGCCCGTTTGGGGATATGCGGTGTAAAATAAAAACAAGTGGGACCACTCGTCCCAAAAAGGAAAAAACACACGGCCAGGCTGGCGTGAGCCCCCGAAAAGGCGATTCCTCGGAAGCTGCGTGGAACACTCACGAAAAGGTCAACTAACCCGAGTTTATCTTTTAGTTGCGTCCTCCCAGTCGCGTCCAGTGATTGTCCATGATCAAGTTCTTCTCGCTCAAGCAGCAGCAGCAGCAGCAGCAGCAGAGTGGTGGTGGTGATGCCGCTGCCAATCCCGCATCGACCACAGCAACAGCAGCAGGGGGAGGAACAGCAGCAGGAACAGCAGCAGCCGCAACAACAACGAGTGGCTCTGCGTCACCAGCCGCCGCCGCCGTCGCCACCGCCGCCACCGCCGCCGCCGGGGCCGAGGTCACGACCAAGAAGAAGCCCAAGGCAGCCCACCTGCGCGTGCAAAAGGACCTGGGCGAGCTGAGCCTTCCCAAGAACGTCAAGATTGATTTCCCCAACGCGGACGACCTGCTGTCGTTCAAGCTGACGATCCAGCCGGACGAGGGCATCTACAAGGGCGGGTCCTTTGACTTTACCTTTAAGATTAAGGACAACTACCCGCACGAGCCGCCCAAGGTGCGCTGCCTCAACAAGATTTACCACCCAAACATTGACCTGGACGGCGGTGTGTGCCTCAACATCCTCCGCGACGATTGGATGCCCGTGCTCAGCATACAGTCGGTTGTGTACGGCCTCCAGTTCCTCTTCCTGGTACGTTTATTATGGTTATATTTTTTTTATTATTTTTTT
>Ga0302230_10000763_pt1 | contig 23974 bp, 35 predicted proteins | sample II_Palsa_N2_1_FD_193523 | JGI IMG/M metagenome (GOLD analysis project Ga0302230, IMG submission 193523) | Peat permafrost microbial communities from Stordalen Mire near Abisko, Sweden - II_Palsa_N2_1 | ecosystem: Environmental > Terrestrial > Soil > Palsa > Peat permafrost | place: Sweden... | reverse complement strand
CTCCCCCCCGACCTCGTTTGCGCGTGTTTTTTTCCCTCCTTGCTTGGCTATATTTATTTGTTGGCTATAAAAAGCAACACTCGCTCAACCCAAACCCTCGGTCGGTCCTTCGTCCTTCCCTGCCCCTCCGCCCCCCCAAAACCCCTCACGCCCTGTTGGAATGTCGCCTCTGTGTGTGTGAGAGAGTTTGAATACGTACTCGACGCTCAGCAGCGACAGGAACGTGCGGCCGCCAGACCCTGCTGCTTCTGACATTTTGGAGCAAAAAACTGAACTGTGTCGTGATGCCGAGGCCTCGTGTTTATTTGTTTGTTTTTTTGAATGATTATTTTTCAGTTTGCTCCAAGGCGTGTTTGAGGCACGCGCGATGCATGTTATAAGGAGGAGGAAAGGGTGGAGGACGTAGCGACGGACGATTTATTGGTGAACCAGGCCGGCAAACGCCACTCGGTGTCGAAAATATTTGCCAGGTCGTTGGGCGTGGGCATGTCGGGCACGTCGGCGACAAACTCGGGCTCGGTCGCATAGATGAGTGCGGCTGCACCGATTGGTGTGTAGTAGTTGGTGAAAATACGTTTGTGGCAACAAACTAAAAATGCTTGCTATATACCTGCTTGAACAAGGACGTTGGCTGTGAGGCCCCAGATCCGGTAGCCTTCAAACGAGAACGAGTGCATCCTCATGGGTGCACCAAAGTCGATGTCCGTCTGCGTGTGCCGGTCGTCGTCGCGCAGAAACATGTCAAGCGGGACCGAGAACAGTTCATCCACCTCGCTCGGGTTGAGCTTGGTCTCGTAGGGCTCCCGCACAATGCCGATGACGGGCGTGACCAGCAGCAGGTGCTTGGACATGGCCTGGTCCAGCCGCCCGAGCACGTCGACTGAGCTGGGCGCGATGCCTATTTCCTCAAACGTCTCTCTCAGCGCCGTCTCGACCTCGTTCGCATCCGTCTCGTCCTGCTTGCCCCCGGGGAACGACACCTCGCCGCCATGCGTGCGCAGCTTGGACGAGCGCACCGTCAGCAGCACAGAGATGTCCACATGCGGGTCCAAACTCGTGTCCTCGACCGCTCTCAACACGAGCGGGACCAGGACCGACCCCCGTACCCCTTGGAACACCACGTTTTGGCGGTACGGGAACGCAGCCACTCGCTCCTTGAGCTGGCCCTAGGTGGTTGGATGGGGTTGGGAGAGGTCAGAACGGGCTACACGGAGTGCACCGCTTACAATGGTGACCTTGGGTGACGTCATTGTAACTTCAGGTCCAAGTCCAATCCTCGCCGCTGGCTCTTGTCCCATCGAGAAAGGAACTAACGTTCTCTTCAGTCAAGCCAAACCAGCACTGATCGATGTCGACAACCGCAAAGGAGAGTGCGGCTGACTGCACGAAGAGGGCCTGCTCCGACTTCAAGAACTGGGAGGCCAAGCACATGCGCATGGGTGCGGCGGTCCCAGGGAGCAGCGGCGCTGGTGGAGCCAATGCTGCAAAGGCGACATCGGGTTTAGTTGTGCCACCAGCAAAGCCGGTGGACCCGCCGGGCTACAACCAGTGCCCGCCCGATGGGCCAGAGCTGGGTGCGTGTTCCATTGATTTCGGTCGTGTTAACCACGGTAGCTCCGTCGTAGGGCGATCGACGTGGACGTTCCTGCATTCGTTTGCGGCATACTATCCCAAGCAGCCCACGCCCGAGCAGAAGAAGGACGCAAGCAACCTTGTGACCGCCGTGTCAACACTGTACCCCTGCAGTTCGTGTGCTGACCATCTGCAGCTGTACCTCAAACGATTTCCCGTCGACGTCAACGACCAGCCCGCCCTTTCAAAGTGGATGTGTGAAATGGTACCAATTCAACTGTGTGAACCTTAAACTAATCCCTCTCTCCAAAACCAGCACAACGAGGTCAACAATCGGCTCGGCAAGCCCCGGTTTGATTGCGCCCGTGTGAACGAGCGATGGCTCGAAGGTCCCAGCGATGGATCCTGTGATTTCGTCCCTCCGTCATAAAACTAGGAGAGCGTCGGTCACACCCGTGTTACCATTTCCAGTTTTTGCTGTTTTGCTGTAGAAAGCTTTTGGGTGCTCAAACCAAGCTCTAACCAGCCACAGATGGAGTTCCTCAGCCGCATCGGCGCCGTGGACGCACTGCGGCCGACGTTCTTCGAGCTGGTGGACGAGGAGACGCTGATTGGGATGGTCAAGCCGGCTCTGAAGACGGTCCTGTCGGTGTACGCACCGCGGTACCCCGCCTACTTGCTGCCAGCCTACAACCGCTTTGAGGAGCTGTACGCGCTCGTGACCCTTGCGATCGAAAAGTACTACCTGGACACGTGCGGTACTGTTGCTTTGGTTTGCACGTTGGTGTGCGGCCTAACGGGGAGAGGTGGTAGATGGCTCGTTTGGCGATAATTTCTACGGCCTCAAGCGCACGGTCGTGGTGACGTCGTCGGCGTCAAGACCCCTCCGAGCACGCGATCGCTACGCGGCGCTGGCGTTCCTCGTCCTCGTGCCGTATGTGCAGGCCAAGCTCGAGGCCGTGTACGAAAGGAATGCGACACCGTTTGGCGCCGTGCAAGAAGCGGAGGAGGGGAACGAAGAAGGCGATCGAGTAGACAGGCTCAAACGACTGATCGGGCGATTGTTTCTGCGCTACTATCCGTACGCCAAGGCCTTTGTGGGGACCGTCGTATTTGCCTATCAGGTATGTTTTTTATTTTTTATTTCTTCATGTATCAAAGCATTTGCAAACAAGGTCGCCTACTTGTACGGTCTAACACGGTACTACTCACCTTGGCTGCATCTGCTACGCCAAGAAATCAAGCGTCTGAGCTTGGTCGACACGGTATTCGCTACATTGTGTGCTTGCTGGTGCTGAGAAAAGGAAACCCGACAATGCAGCGAAAGCTCGCCAGCAAGACAGAGAATTACGCCAAGGTCATCAATGCAAAGTATCCCGGTGATTCTCTAGCAATGATTATTCGCCGTCAAGGTCTCTTGACGTTACAGACGCTTCTCAGCAGCTTACAGGTACGCAACGACGAAGAAGTTTATTAATTATTCTCTTTCAGACGGTATTGCCAACAGCAATTTTCTTTTACAAGTTTTTGCAATGGTGGTTTGCGTCGGGTTACGCCAAGTCCAGCGCGAATGGAGCTGCGGTGGTTCCACCGCCGCCTGCTCCTTTGCCGGTACATCTATCTTTTTTTTAATAAAAAAAATTATATGTATGTACTTTAATAAAAAAAAAAAATCATAGAAAGTCGAAGGCGGACTCGATCTGCCCGCGAGCAAGGCTGTGTGCCCCATCTGTCTCAAGGATCGCACCAACGCAACTGTTATCCCGTCCGGCTATGTATTTTGCTACCCTTGCATTTTCAAGCACGTCCAGGAGAATGGCATGTGCCCCGTCACGCTCCGGCCGACATCGATTGACCAGCTGCGAAAGATATACGTATCATCTTAGGCTTTGTAATAGTTATGGGCGCATCCGCGGCTTCGCTTAACACGCACACAAAAACGCTACTTTTATTAAATCTACGACGACACAGCTGCAGCTACTTGGACGGAACTGTTAAAACTGCTGTTGCTTATGACGGCTCCCTTGTGGCTGTAGTACAGGATGAGGTCCTTCCCGTTCTTCCAGTACTATTTTTAACCAGTTTGCCTTAGATAAAAAAATACGGTAATAGGGCCTGGTCAATTACCTGGTCAAGGATAAATTCGAGAGACATGTACGGGGCAAGGATTACATGGCTCTTGTTTTTGAGCAGGACGATCTGAAAGTCGTTGGCCGAGACGCCGTTGTTGAGTTTGATACCCAAGTACTTGCACAGATGTTGTACTATAATTGAACGGGGAGGGAAAAAGCATGAGCGATCGGGGCCAAGAATAAAACGACGTGTACCTGTGCAGTTGACACTCGTTTTGATGTACTTTTTTTCCAGGGCAGGCAGTGGGTTTGTGTCGGTTGCGAGGTTGACGAGGGCAAACTCGATCTCGGATACCTTCTTGTTGTTGTTTTTTTTCGAGGGCAACAGTTAGCAAGACGCAGAAAATTAAATTGTCTCTTGCAGCGGACATACTGCAGGAACAACGGGACGTTTGGGCGCCGGCTCGTAGACCGACGACGGTGGCAACTGTTGCTGGCCCGCTAATGTTGCCAGCGCTTCTTGCTGGGCGGCATCGTCTGTAGCCTTTCGTTTTACGCCGGCCGCCGATGTCGCCGAACTGGAGGTGGCGCGCTAATCCATTTTTTTTTTCTGAATTAAGACACGACAAACATTTTAATTGGGATCGTACAGCAGACGATTGGCGAGCTTTGGACTGTTGCCGCCGCAATCCCTTGTCCAGGCTCTCTGCTAGTGCCTTTTGGTTGCTCAGCACCTGCTCCTCGATCTTGGCCTCGCTGGCCTCGAGGCTCTCCCGGTTTGGATAGATGGTGCGGATAAAGTCGTCAAAATTGGTATCGGCGCGCAGCGACCGTCGAGACGGGCACTTGAGCCGGCACGATGGGCACTCTCTTTTGCTAAGAGGGCAAGCCGGCGTTAGAAAGACATGGGGAGGAAAAAAACTGTCACGTACCCTACGCGCAAGGAGGTGCTGATGCACTCGCTGCAAAACCTGTGGAGACACTGCACAAGGAGGGAGGTTTAGTCACAGCAGCAGCAGCAGCAGCAGCAGCAGCAGCCTAGCAGCCTAGCAGCACTTACGTCCTTGGTCGCGTACGTGGCGTTGAGTATGCCCAGACAAACGGGGCAGTGCAGGTCCTGGTTCACGCTACGGATTGGGATCGTCACCTCCGTGTCGTCTGGCAACCGCTTCATGGGCTGCCGTTGCGCCTCGTACGCGGTTAAACCTACGGACGCAGTGTGTTAGCACGCAGGTCCTGGGCAGGCTGCTCGTTCACCTTTGACCGCAGACATGAAGTTTGCAACTGAAGTTTTTGCTTTTTGAAAATTAGGACCTATTAGAGCACCTGACGCACGACACCATTGGCAAAGGCTTCACACAAAGGTTACAACTGCGGCGCGCACGAGGGAAGAGGGGGAGAGGGAGGAGAGGGAGGGGAACGACAGTGGCAGAGAGGCGACTGAGGAGGAGGGCGAAAATAAACTTTTTTTTTTTCTGACGTGTTTTTTTTAGTCTGCCGAGGAAATTTTTTTCAATGCAGCCTCACAGTAGGGAAGAGACGGTTGAACGTGCAGCACTGCAAGGCGAGGGCGCGGCTGGCGCGCAAGACATTGCCCGTCCACCCTTACAGTATGTACCCCCAAATCCAGGAAGTCCAAAAATGGGTAACTGAAAAAAATTCTGACACATGTTTCAGGTTTCGAGCAATTTGACTAAAAAATATTCTGGTTATTTTCTGGTTTTTTGAGCTTTACAACAACGAATTTACGGCCAGTCGATTAGTTGGCGTCATTGAGGAGACAGAGGATGGCCTCGGTGATAGGATGGCCGACCAGGGGTAGGGCTGGGTCATTGATTTTTTTCATCAAAACTGAATCCAGCTGGCGCCGAAGCTTTCGGATGATCACGCCCACACGTGCAGACGCTTGGATGCGCAGCCAGTTGTCGACGACGACGATGCCGCGTTGGTGGTCCATCTGGTTGTTTCGATAATTAAAGAGATAATCAAGGCAAAGCTTACGGTCAACTGGCCGCCAAAGAGAAGGATTGGAAGGGCGGCGCTGGTGGTCGCGTCCATAAGATACAGCTTGGTTGACTTGAGGCGGTCGTGGAAGACAACGAACCCGCCGCTGTAGCGATTGTCCTTGAACAAGCAGGACGATGGGTGCAAAAACACGCGGCCCTCCTGCTCTGTGAACAGACGGATCTGGACTGCCTCGATGGGCTTTTCGATGACACCACCCTCCACTTGTCGGTAAGCTACAACGGTGAGAGAGCAAGTTAGAATAGCGGGGGGGCGCAAGAGAAAACTTTTCATAATTACTCGGTCGGGGCAAGACGACTCGCGCCACTTGAGGATAGAGGCCCGCGACCAGGACAGCTCTGAGGACGTTGACTTGATCGCTCGCCGAGTTGACGGATGCTTCGTGCCCGGTTGAAACCCTGTTTTTTTATTTATTTATTTATTTAGTAAATTTCTTCTAAAAAAACAACAACAGCGATAGACGTACGATTCGTCGACAAAGCCTAGGCCCCTGAGCGTTTGCACATACTGCGAGCGGAGATCTTGGATCGTGGTCATTGCAAAGTGCGACAAAAAATTTTCCTCGCAGAAGCGACGGCGCTCGCCAGTCGATCCAAGCATCTGCCACATCATAAACGCCTCGTGGATAGCCTACAATTGAAAGCGATTACTTTATTAATTTTTTTTTTTTTTGCTCTGTCGGTTTGTTTTTTGTACCAAGAGATCAGACTGCTTGCCGGCCGAGAACCGTTGTTTTGCCTGGTGAGCTTCTGTTCGTTTCTCAAACGGCGCAACGAAAGGAGACTTGGAGGCTAGCGCCGCGGCAATCGTCAGAGCAGGATTGAGGCAGCACAGGATGACTCCATAGATGAGGGTCTTTGCGAGCTTGTGGTCCAACGGGAAAGAGGCAACATGACGACCGAGAGGGGTTAGCTGCAGCTTGGCATCGAGCAAATTGATCTGTGCAAAAAAAAAAAAAAAAAAAAAAAATTTTTTTTAAGAGAAAAAATTTATTGAGACGACGCACCCGTTTGAGCGTAGACAACGCCGACGAGACACGGGCATTGGGCGGCGGTGTGGGCATGTTCTCCAGGACGGTGGCGACGCTGCCATCGATGACTGCCATGATCATGAGCACGACTTGCTCGAGGGCGATTCGCTGGATCTCCACAGGTTGGAACGGCAAAAGAGACTGGTCGAACCAATCGCGCGTAAACAGACGGTAGCACACACTGGACAAATAACGTTCGTAAACACATGGAAGATTGCTTGCGCATACCCCTCTTTGACACGGCCCGCTCGTCCACGTCGCTGCTGAGCATTTGCTTTTGCGATCCACGATGGCGCCAATGAGCTCGCCTGTGAGGATCATTAAAAAAAGAATATTTTTATTGTTTTACGCACCTGGTTTGAGTCGTCAAAGGTCATGTCCTTGTGCAGGCCGGTGTCGATCACATGGACGATGTCGTCGATGGTCACACTCGTCTCGGCAATGTTGGTCGAGGCAATGACCTTGCGCTGGCCAGACTTTGGCCGAGCAAACACCTTTGCCTGCTCGTCAGCTGTGAGCGACGAGTGCAACGGCAAAGCGAGCAAAGACTGGGACGAGCTCTCCCATTTGGCCTTGATTTGATCCAGACAGGTCCTTGGCAAAGACGAACATATCAACATGAATAGAAAAAAGAATGCAATTTCGTTACCGAATGTCGCCCATGCCAGGAACAAAGATCAGGATCGACTCGGAGGCGTCCGTGGTGCGAACAATGTTGTTGACAGTTGCTGCAATCATAGCATGGTCGACCTCCACTGCCGCTGCTCGTGTGTCGTCATCGTTACCACTGTCGCTAGAAAACATTGGGCGGCGCATGATGTGTGCGATCGTCTGGCAGGTCCTGTCGCTGAATCCGCGTGCCTTGAAGGAGTCCATCAGTGCTTGCTCTGGATCGCCTCCGGTCGCACCAGCGGGAACCTTGCGCTTCTTGAGGACGCGGGTTGGAACAAATCCCGTCTGCTCGACAATGTCCTCCAAGTAAACGTCCTGGTGTGTGGGTGGCAACAAAGAGCTTTCAATCCTATTATGAGGGGCCTGAAAATAGTACCTGGACGGCAAAAGTGTAGCCGGGGATCTGCAAGACAGGTGCACCAGCAAAGTAGTCGCTGAAAAACTTTCCGTTGATCGAGGCAGACATGAGAACGATGCGAAGGTCCAGTCGGTTGCCACTGGCCAGCAGGTTGCGCAGCAGGGTCAGGAGCACATCGCTGTCAACTGATCGTTCGTGCACCTCGTCCACGATCACATGCGATACGCCCTTGAGCGTCGGGTCCTGTTGCAGCCGACGAAGGAGGATACCGGTCGTGCACAGCAGAAGCTTGGTCTGGTTGCTCGTCTTGCGCTCGAGGCGGATCGCGTAACCGACAGAACTTCCAATGGTTTCGCCGCGCTCGCTCGCGATTCGCTGGGCAACGGCAGTGGCAGCGATGCGGCGGGGTTGCGTGCACCTAACGCAATCGAGCAAATAAACGAAGAAGCACACAAAGGGAGGCCATACACAATGTTGCAGTCTGCTCCCCAGCCAGCGGCGATCGCGTCCTCCAAGATAAACTGTGGGACCTGCGTCGACTTGCCACAGCCGGTCTCACCGGCAATGATGACGACGGCGTTGGAACGGATGCTGCTGATGATTTGTTGACGGAAACTCTCTGCAGGGAGCGCGCGTGCGTTCTTGGCTTTCCTTGTCGCGCGCAGCTGCTCCAGTCCACGGATCAGACTCGCGCTGGTGTCGCCTCGTTGGCTCTGGCGATCGTAGGACCGCTCGTTTATGTTGGCCTGAAAGGAGCAGTTTATTACGATAAAAAAAATCAATACCTCACAATGTACCAATTGTCGGCGCAGCTTTTCTACCGTGGCCATTTGGTGCTGGCTGCTGCCGTCCTCCCAGTTGGAGATGTCATTTGCGGTAGCTGTGTTCACGCGTTCGTCATCCGCATCGGCATCAGCAGCGTCAGTGGAGGGATCTGGCGCGTCCAACAGCTTTTCCACCTCGTCATCCACAATGGCCTCGATCGACTCACCAGATTCAGAAGATGCCTCTGAGGAGGAGAGGAGAAGGTCGTCAAGCTCGTCGTCCTCCTCCTCGATGCTCTCTTCGCCGTCCTCGTCGGCAGCTGGGGTCACTGCGTGTGGCAGCTGTTTGGAGATGCTGAGTAAGGCAGGCGGATGCGCCACAAGATCCGCCCATTTGCTGTGCTCGTAGCAACATTTAGTACAAAGTATTCTGAAATTAAAAATAAATACGATACTTTTCAAACCAAGAGACGACCTCGTACATTGACGGCATGCCAATGCTTCCTTGCAGATCAACGTGGACACGTCGCATCGCCTCAAAGCGGACATACGCAGGGACCTTGGAGCTCTCCAGAAATACTTCCGGCAGCTCGTCCGGGTACCGTGATTGAATCGGCACGAAAAAGTGGATCGTCACAGGGCAGTGTGCAGCGTCACCAAGCGGTCCGACCACGATGTGTCTATGAGGCGACGTCGTCCTGACCAACTCCTCGCCCAAAATCGACTGGAGAGCAACCGACTCCATCTCGAGCTGCTCGTCTTGGTCTTGGCCTTGGCCTTCACTGCCGCCAGAGTGATCTGTGCTGTCGCGGACGGTGCGATACCAGAGGGCAGAGCGCACCAGGGACTCGACATCATCAAACGAGCTGGCCTGGAAGCCGAGACGTGGACGGACCTGGCCGTACGCCTCCTCAATCGTGTGCGCATTGAATCCAAAGGCGACCAAGCGGACGATGGCTCCGGGCGCAAGCTGATTGTCGCCATCGAGGCTCTAAAATAAATACCCCAATGAGCACCAATACGTAGCCAAAAAAAAAATTTAAATACAGCGGGCAAGACGAGACGCGTAGTTGACGATGGCTGGAACGCGGGCGGCAGCGTGTCCTCGGGCACGTAGAGACAGAGCCAGTCGAGCGCGTCCTCCAGGTTGCTGCACCAGTGGAGGGCTTCGCTGATGTGTGCGGTCTGAAACCCTAGCCTGGTGAGGTGTGCACTGAGGGCCTTTTTCTCCGCGGCTGATGCAGAAGACGCTTTGGTCACCTTTGACGACGACGAAACAGCATCGGGCCCGGCCTCTTTGAGGAGCTGGTCGATCAATTGCCGGGACGTGAAGCCGAGGTGAACAGAAGGCAGCTTGGGCCGCCACAGCTCTGCCGCGGTTTTCCTGGGTGGCGCAGTGGACGCAGAGGAGACGGGCTTTGCAAAGGGGTCGTACTTTTCGTAGGACGTGGTTGGTGCTGTTGCCGATGGCGATACTGTTGCCAATGCGGGCTTTGAGTAGGACGACGAAGACGATGTCGCCGAGGAGGAGGAGGAGGAGGAGGACGCTGATGAGGATGAGCCAGAGGATGGCAATGGTTTGGCCGGAGCAGACGAGTTGGGCTTTGTGGCCTTCTTCGCCCCCTGCTTCGCCTCCTGCTCAAGCGACAGAAAGTACTCGCGATAGCCGGGGGGGAGCATGTGGTGGATCTGCAGCTGCGGGAACGCGTTGTGCAGCGCGTACACGGCCCCGTGGTGCTTGGCCTCGTTGGACGAGCCGTACAGCCCCGGCGTGGTGAAGTGGATGGTCGTGACGTCGCTTGTCTTTTTGTTTTCTCGCTTGCCCAGCGTGACGGTGCACTTGAATCGCTGTGCGCCGGACGGGAACTGCAGCAGTGTCGAGTCCATTGCTTAGTACTTTCCTTCCTCAGCGGCATGGTACAAAGTTACCGTGTGGTACTCGGCCCGCTCCCACTGGTTGCGCTGGCACATCTCGTTCAGGATCGTCGCCGGCACCTTGCCCGTCCACTTTTCCAGCGCCCGGTGGTAATCGCTCTCGTTCTCTGGTGGCGGGCATTCTCGTTAGCAAGGGCTTTTATCTGGTTTCGTGCAGTTACCATTTGGCTGCTTTGACGAGGCCGATGCAGACGAGGCCGCGGAGGACGACGACGAAGAAGAAGAAGACGATGGCCCACTCGGCGGCGGCGGCGCCTTGGGGTCTGCGCCAGCCCCACGGTCCTGGAACTTTTTGGCCCTGACCAGTCCGCGCGTCATACTGAAATTACGGAGGTGACTTCAATGTACAAAGTTTTTTTTTTTTTTCTTTTTTCGGGTGGTGTCATCTATTGCCGCGCTTGGCCTGCCCCCTCAGGTTGCAGCTCAAACTCACTCGGGATGGGGAACATTTTGTCGGTAAAGTCGCGGACGATCTCGCCCACGCTCTTGCGGTTAAAGTTGTCGTTGACGGTGATGAAGCGGGGGTGCTTGTCGGCGAGGCGGCCGAGCTCGGCCTGGTCGGGGCGTGTGTCGTCCGAGAGGATGAAGAAGCCGGTCTCGTGGTCCATCTCTGCCTTGGACGCAAACTCGTAGCGGTCGCCGCAGCAGACCGAGCCCTCGTGCGCCACGTAGTAGTGGTGGGCCAGCGGCGTGATCACGTCAAACCAGTGTCGGAACTTGTGGCCCGACGTGGCCGCAAAGTCCTCTGCCCACTTTTCCTGCGCGCGCCTGAGTGACTCGCGCTTGTACACAAAGGGCGCGTGCTTGAGGAAGAAGCGTTTTGCGTGCCCAAAGTCGCGCTCAAACAGCGCGTTGGTCGTGTAGACCGAGCTGAGCCAGATGCGCTGCTTGTTCTTGAAGAACTGCTGGGCCTCCTTTGCGCTGCCGTGGATCACGTTGTTCTCAAAGAAGAAGCGCATGCCGCCCTCCTTGGTGAAAAAGTGCCACGGCTGCACGTCCTTGCCGAAAAAGTAGTCGTCGTTCATGTGCACAAACAGGTCTGTCAGGCCGGGGATGCGCCACAGGTGCTGCTCGAGCGCGTTCGAGTTGAACGTGGGGTTGTCCTCCTCCACCGGGAACAGCGTCTCCTGCGCCACGACGCGCACACGCGGGTGGCTCGTGTTGAGCCACGTCGGCGCCATGCCCAGCGGCGTCACAAGGATGATCGGGCCGCGGTGCCACGACATGTGCTTGGCGTACGAACGCAGCGAGTGGCGCAGCTCGTCGTTCTCGCGGTCGCGCGACGTCCCCACGGCCCCGTCGCCGCCCCACTGTCTCCTTATGGCCTGGTACTCGGGCACTGACCCTGCGTCACAAATCATAGCGGGTGATTTGGGGAGGAGGTCAAAAAACGACAAAGGGCACAACGCCAACCAACGTACCATTGACCCACGTGTACACAATAGCAACGTCCTTGGCAAAGTCGAACGCGGCCAGGTCCGCGCCCGTGGGTTCGGGCGGCTCGACGTAGTGCTTTGTTTTTCGCAATGCAAATGGGTGAACATCACCACCCCGTTTGTCCCAAGTTACCGTCGACAGCGGTGACCCTTCGCCGAGCAGCGTCAGCACCAGCAGGTAGGTCCCGTAGCCGGCCAGGCTCGACACGGCCAGCGCAAACAGCGCAATCCGAAAGAGGCCGCGGGGCCGAATTACGGGCATCGTCGACGGGGTGCAAGCTCCAAAGTGGCCATCTTTCTCCGTGATAGTAGTGTTTTGCCCAGACAAGTTCCCTTTTTTTATTTATTTATTTATTTACGTCTTGGACTGTGCTTTTCAGTTTCGTCTACTCTGCCTTGAAGGTCATGGGGATCGGATCGTCGCCGTAACGGTCGGTGTCTGATGCGGATGCAACTTTCTTCGAAAACCTATTTACGTCATCATGTTGCTGCCCAGGTGGTTGGTGGTCATGGTGGTGGTGGTGGTGCTTGCCTTGGACTCGGGCGCGGCAACGCCACCGCAGCCGCAGCCGCCGCCCCAGGTGAGCACCTGGCTGTCCAACACGCTGCGCGACCAGCGCGACCTGGCCAACGCGACCAGCTACGACGGGAGGACGGCTATGGCGGGGATTGACGCGACGTCGATGCTGTTTTCGGACGGCAACTACTCGTCGGCCAACCTCAACCTGCTGAGCGCGTGGCTGCCGCTAGGCGTGCGCAGGGTCACCGTCGACCTGTACTGGACACCTACGGTCCTCGATCCGGACGCGCCCGACCCGCTGGCCAGCTACAACGGCACGGGCCAGTTCACCCTGTGTCCCTACCCCGTCACATCAGCACGCGAACAGCCGCAGCAGCCGCCGCAGCCCTCGTCGTCGCCCCCCGCGCCCTCCTCCTCCGCCGCCGCCTCCTCCTCCCCGCCACCGCAGGCCCCCTCGTCGACACCGTCGTCCCCGTCGCTGCCCGCGGAGGTCACTTGCCAGGAGCCCTTCCTCGGCCTGAGCGATGTCGTGGCGCTGATCAACAGCTGGCAGACACAGTCGGGCGGCATCATGCTCCGCGACGTCGTTGTCGTCATCGTTAACGTCATTGTCAACCCGATCGTCGCCGTGCCGGCCACTGCCACTGCGTCTGACACAGCCTCCGACACAGCCTCCGACACAGCCTCCGACACCGCAACCGCTACCGCCTCAGTCACCGCAACCGCCACCGCTCCCATTGAAGCGGCCACGGCCACGCCCATGCCCTCGACCGCCGCCGTCCAAAGGCGGGTGCTCGGGGACGACGGGCCCTCTAGTACGACTACGACAATGCCGATGGAAACAATGACCGCCGTCTTGGAATTAACGATGTCTGCCACGCCCACGCCCATCCCCATGACCACCGTCCTGCCCACGCCCAATGTCCCCGTTTCAAATGCACTGGGTGCATTTTCGAGGAGTATCTTTACGCCCGCAGACCTCGGTCCCACGGCCTCGTGGCCAACGCTACACAACCTGTTCTCATCTGGGAACACACTCATCTTTGGCCTGGGCTGGACAATAAACTACAATGCCTCTGCCGATGCGGCCCTGTTCTTCAACGCGTCGGTCCTCGCGGGCTACAGCTACACTGTGCCCTCGGCAGCCTCCTCCTGCCCGTCCGTGTACGATCCGAGTCTTTTGCTGCCGCCAAACGCAACCAGCTCTGACAACACGACAGCGACCCTCAATCAGACTGCGCCCCTCAATACCACGTATCCTTTTCCCGACATCGTCAGCATCCCGTCTGTGTGGGCTCTGGTAAGCGAATAAAAAAAAAGGTACAATTTAAGAGGATTTGTTTACACACACACACACACACAAAAAAAAAAAAAACTAAACAGGCAACGTCAAAATTCCTCGTTGCCACCGAGCAGGTCCTAGACCCCCTAACTATGTCGCCTTTGAATAACCTTTCCATATTCTCGACCACGTCAGCCCTCTCAGCGGTAAGTTTAGTATTAAATATAAAAAAGACGGTGCTAATTTTTGGTCGTAGATCGATTGCGGTTTCCAGCTCATGTTTTACAGCAGTCCAACCATCGATGTATTAAATACACTGGCCTGGTCGTGGGCCCCATCGCAGCCTCCCTCGAGCTCGTCGAGGTACTATTTTATTGCCGCTCATTTCTCACTCGTCTTCCACCACCCCGAAAGCACGCTGCAATGTGCCGTCATGAACGTGCAAAACGGGCGATGGTACGCCAACGACTGTACCTCGACCGGCCTGGCCTTTGCATGCCTCAACACAAACACGTTCACGGTACGCGGCGTTTTAATTATCTCTTTTTTTTTTATTTTTAATTCTTCTACCCGCATCCAAAAAGTGGACCACCGTCATGGGCAGCAGCTCGAGCAGCAGCTCTGGTTCATCCACCAAGGTGACCTGGCAGAGCGGCCCGTCAGTGTGCAGCTCACAGGGCCCCAACTACAACTTTTCGGTTCCCGTCAACGTACGGCAGAACCTGGACCTGCAGGTGTCTGCCTCTGCTCAGGGGTACTCGTATGTTTGGATCGACATGTCGGACCAGGCAACGAGCGGCTGCTGGGTGCCCCATAACTACACGTGTCCGTACGGCCCAGACAGCAGTGGCCTCACGCCCGCGCAGCGTATTGCCGTGATCACCGTGTCGGTCGTGGGCGGCATCATCGTCCTCCTCCTCGGGGCCATCTTTGTCGCCTTCAAGTACAGCGAGAGCAGACGCTACCTCCGTCTGCGCAAGTTTGAGCAGAAGCTCAAGGTGCGACGCAAGGCAAAGTTTGTTGCTGTCCCCGCCTAATAATTATATCGAGTTATAGTGTGTATGTACGTATCATTGTTCTCTTTTTTCATGCTGAATCTAGCTATGAAAACAGAATAGAGTTTGACTTTTCGTGTCACGGACAGATAAAAGGGTGAAGAACTGTAGGGTAACATGACATGTTGCTAGACATTCACGTGCACCCAAAACAGACAATGTCGAGCGAACAGGAGTGGGTCGTCGTCGTCCAAGCCGACCGACAGCACCAGCACCAGCACCAGCACCAGCAACAACACCAGCACCAGGTCCCCTCAGACGACGCCTCGCTAGTGACTGCGCACACGAGCGAGTTCACGTACGACTTTGCGGCCGAGGAGGATGATTTGGCGTCGTCCGACTCGGTCGAGTCTGCCTCTGCACTCACCACTGCAGTCACGAGAGTAACATCAGCAGCAGCAGCGGCAACGGCAACAGGAGCGGTGGCAGGAGCAGCAGCAACCGGAGCCGCGACACAACGACGCAAGGTCCTTCCCACTGAAGCACTCTTGCTGCACCAGGGCGTCCAGGACCGCAGAGAGTTCTTTGGCCGCTGGCTGACACAGCTCTCGGTCATCCCACACGGCGCAAGCGGACCGGTCGTGCACAACATTGACTCGTTCATGGCCGTGGCGGGCGCTCTCGTCCGGACCAGCAACGGTGGTGGTGACGACATCAGTGATCATGTACGTTGCCTCTGCCGCGCTTGCCCGAATTGCACTAACGACGCTTGTGCAGTCCCACTCGGATCGTGCGGCCCTCAAGACGGCGCCCACAAGCAGGCGATCGTCCGTTGTCATGCACCGCGACGCCTCTGCTACTACGCTGGCCCATCCCGAAGCCGAGTCGACGACGACGACAACAACAGCCACAAGCAGGACGATGAGCCTACTAGAGACCCTGTTTGTGACGCTCGTGCGCTCGGCGATCGCCATCAGCGCAACGCCGCCCGTCGTCATGAGCTCGGGGACATGGCCGTGGGACGCAAACACGTCTGCCAGGAGATTCTACGACGGCGATGCGTACAACGACGACACTGATTCCATGTTTGACTATGACGACGCGGCAACGGTCAAATGGCAGCACGCAACCGTGGCTCTCCTGATGGCATAATAAAAACGATACATGTTCCAACACTCAAATTGTACAAAAAATCACACAGAGAGAGAGAAAATACAATGTAGAGTTCACCGTTGTCTCCGTCGGCGGCGGCGTCGTAGCGATCTTGGGGCCCGTCTCTCCTGGTCTCCAGATCAAACACCTCCAGACGGAGCGACTGGTTGGTCAAACTGGAGTGGACCTTGTACAAACGTTTCGACATGAAGGAGGCAAATTAAAATATTTTTGTGCAAATACAAACCAAAAAAAAAAATAGAAGAAGAAGACAAAGAGGAACTTACAAAAACAGTACTGGTAGTGGCTGAAAAGACAACAAAAGATAAAAAAAAAAACTTTACTTTTTGCTCCTGCTGACGTGAGCGGCAATGTATGCTTGGATGAGGTCTGCGATCATAAAGCCTTCGCGCGTGGCCAACCGCATCATGTTCTTTGTCATGAGATCGCCCGTCTTGAGCACAAACTCGACGTCGTCGTAACGGAAGTTGACAACCGTGTCATACTGGAACGACATTGCGATCGCCTACAAATCTCTTGTTAAAAAAAATTTTTCCCCCCCATCAGTTCTCACCCTCGTTGTGGGGTCCATAATCTTAACGCCCTGGTAGTTGATGCACAGGATGCCTCCGTTGGGCAGGCGCTTGTCGGACGTGCTCTTGATGTCGAAAAAGTGGTTGCCGTACAGGGTGAGTTTTTGGATGATCGTAATAAAGTGCTTGCGGGCCTGGTTCTCTGTCTTGCTGGCGACGGTGGCGTGCGCGTTCTGGATCATCGACTTCCACTGGTTGGCGTGCTGCTTGTTCCAAACAATCTCTGGGATGAGTGGCCGAATAAACGCGTCCCTAAAAATTTGTTCTCTCAGTCATCGATAATAAATAGATCAGATCACGTACTGCACGATAAAGTTTGGATCAAAGGTGGCGTTGGCAGCAACTTGGGTCGCGGCAAGCTCGGCGGCCAGGGGCAAAAAGGTGGGCAAGAGTTCCTGGTTGGACAAGAGCTGGCCGGTGAGGTAGCTCTCCAGGAGCTGGTGGTACTGGATTGTCACAACCATGTCTGATTCGTGCTGCTTGCGGTTGAGCCACAGCTTCTTCTTGTAGACAATGTAGAAAGCAGGGCCCTGGGGAGCAGCCACGTTGGCCTGGACGATCGAAGACGCTGACGAGTGCCGCTTGAGGGTGGCAGTCTGCGCCATCTGCGACATCTTCTCGGCGACGTTGAGTACGTCGAGCATGTAGTCCTCGTTGAGGATCGGCACCGACGAGCCAGACTGGGAGATCACAAAGAGAGAGAACTCGCTGTCGTCGTTCAACTACACGATTTTTTTTATTTTATCAGCAAAAATAAGTTTCATAAAAAAAAAATCTAGTCGTACCTCTAGTTTGGCAGACGACTTTTGCATGATATCTGCGGCAGTGGTGACAGATTCGATCATCATCATGCGCGACGCTTCGCCGGGGAAGTGGACACGCATCGACATGGGGGTGTTGGTCTATGTTGACTTGTTAGAATCCTCGTTTCAATGGAAAAAGACCGTACGTTGATAGACATGATCTCGGGAGTGGCCGGAGGGAGCTTGCGCGGGCCAATCTTGCGGACCTTGCGGAGACGTTTCAAGCAGAGATCGGCAATCTATAAATTAAAAAGAGCACTTGTTACGGAAAAACGAAATGCAAAAAGGACATACGTCGTGGAACTCGCGCTTGTGGTCGTCAGCCTGCGATTGAAGGAAGCTCATGAGGTACGGCATGAACGCGTCGGATGGCTGGAAACCAGAGGTGGCAAACTGCAAGAGGTCCCATCCGCGGCGGGTCGAGTCTCTGCAGTTTATTTACGACAATTTTAGGGCTGTAGTAGAGACAAAAGTAAAAGGACGTACGACTTGATCGACTTGTTGTTGGTGACCTGCTTGATCATCTGGCAGAGGATCTCGTCACGGAGGTTCTCCTTCTTCAGACCAGCAGCGATCAAGTGCTGGACGAGCTGGGTGTCATTGTTCTTGGAGGGGAAGTCGCCCATGTAGCTCATGATGGCGAGGAAGCAGTCGGTGGCCAGCTTGTAATCTGCAGTGTCGACATTCTAACGTAACAAAAAAGGATGAGCTGTGCAACAACAACAACAACAACGACAACAACAATAAAAACGTACTCGGTGAAGAGGCACCTTGATGGGGTCCTTGGAATACTTGAGCAGGCTCACCACGTCCTTCCAGCCCCAGTTGACGTCGTTGGGGTCGACTTTGGCGCTCTCGCGCTTGTTTCGGATGGTGCCAGACGAGAGCTTGAGCTGCAGTCGAGGGTATTTAATTCAAAATAAAAATAAAAAAAATTTTTTTTTGAGCGCTATCATACGCGGCGGAGTGTGCCCTTCATCGTGCCAGTCTCCTCGGGCTTGACAGGGACATCGTCAATCTCGGCGCCGACCATGCCAGGGTAGGCAAAGTTGCTGCGGGCCCACTCGAGCATGGTGAGCTTGTTGTTGCTGGCGAGCATCTTGCGATCCTCGGCTTCTTCTGCCTCGCGGGCCTTCTTCTCCTCCTCCTCGCGCTGCTTTTGCTTCTCCTCAAACGACAGCTCGGGCTCGACTGCAAAGAGACACTATTTTAACCAGGGGTGCAAACTATATGCAGGGTTGTGTACCAGGCGTGGGCACTGACTTGGCCGAGGGCTCGGGCGCGTAGGTGGCCGCGTGAGCATGCAGGTTGTCCTTGCTGGGCGACTTGGCCGGCGACTTGGTCGGTGACTTGGCCGTGGGCGACTTGGACTTGGGGCCATCGAGGTCCGGCTTTGGCACGATCAGGGCCGCGGGCTTTGCCTTTTCCTTCTTGGGCTCATCGGGGGCGATGGGGAGCGAGGCCTGGTTGCCGGTGCGCTTGTTATACAACTGCAAGCTCTGCTCGGCGCCAAAGCCGTCAAACAGGAATGCTAACAATATAATTAGCATCAAAAATGAGCCACACAAATTTGCTGTCAACTTTACCGATGGGGTTGCGGATGTACCACGTCTGGATGTTGGTGACGGGGGCAAACATGACCTGGACGTACTCTTGCGAGAACCAGCCTGCACGCTCACCCGTCTCACCGTGGAACCAGCCCTTCTCGGGGTCGACCTCCTTGATGTGGATGAGGTCGCCCGTCATGAACGAGAGCAGGTTGATGTCCTCCACCTGGTGGTCGCGGATGGCCACGGCCATGTTGGACACGCTCTGGAGATCGTTGACGTGCACGCGCAGGAACTGCTCGATCTGGAGGCCGTTCGTGTGGAGGGCAAAGCCCTGGCCGGCCAGCAGGACGGTCAGCGCTGTCTCGGTGCGCGTGAGGAGCTGCAACTCGGAGAGCGGGCACGAGACCTTGACCGTCTTGGGAACGGTCGTGCCGTCGACGAGGTACACGGCCTTGTTGCCAAAGGCGATGTGCGTGATGCCTGTCTTCTTGTCGTCGGTTGCCTCAAACCACTTGACAAAGTAGAGCGGCCACAGGTACGCGGCCTCGACAATCTTGTTGTACTGCTTGGCATCATTGAACTTGACCAGCTGCGGATGGTCCTTGGCAAAGTGCACCTCGTTGGTCGAGGCGAGGATCTGCATCGCGGTGAGGAACAGGTCCACATTGTCCTGCACGGGCGCGGGGCGCATGTACTCCTTGCGCAGCACAAGACGCCACGGGTACAGCGACGCGACCGCGTTGGGGATCTCGGGCAGCGACGACGCCGGGGGTGCTGGTGGCGGTGGTGGCGGAGGCGGCGGAGGCGGTGGCGGGCCTCCCGCAGTGACTGGTGGTGGCGGCGGCAATCCACCCGATGGTGGTGGCGGCGGCGGTGGCGGCGGTGGTGCGCCGCCAAGCGAGCTGGCTACAATGTCGTCGACATCGCCCTTGGGCTTCAGACCCTTGGGTGGCGGCGGGGGCACGGCACCCACTCCTGGTGGCGGTGGTGGCGGCAGACCGGGGAAGGCCAGCGGGGCACTGCCTGGTGGCGGCGGTGGCGGCGGCGGAGGAGGAGGTGGGCCCATGCGAGCACCTCCGCCAAAGAAGCTGTTGACGTCCTCCTCGGCCGTGGTCTCGACCTCGGGCATCTTCATCTCGGGCAGCTTGGCCTTGGGCGCGGACACCGCGGGCATCGGTGGTGGTGGCGGCGGCGGTGGCGGCGGTGGCGGGGGGGCCGTCATGTCAATCATGATCACGGGCGCAGAGTGCTTGCTGCTGGACGCACCAGCATCGTCCAAGCTGACAGAGTTGACGATCTGCACGAGTTCCGGGGGAAGGTCAACCTTGGCCTTGGACTCGACCTCAAAGACATCCTTGATCGCGATCTTGACCTGTGCCGGCGGCGGTGGCGGTGGCGGCGGCGGCGGTGGTGGCGGCGGTGGGCCAGGCGGGCCGGGGGGCGCAGGGGCATCCACGGGTGCAGCCGGTGGCGGCGGCGGCGGCGGCGAAGCACCTCCTGCAGCAGCAGCAGCCTTGGGAGATGTTGGTGCTGGCGGGGGAGGAGGGGCCAAAGCGCCGGCCTTGGGGGCAGAGTCAGTTGGGGGTGCGGGGGCCGCACCGGTGCCGTCAGCCGCCTTGGGCGACTTGAGGGCAGAGGTAGGCTCAGAGGTGACTGCGGAGTTGGAGGTGGTAACAATCTCCTCGTCAATCTCGTTGCCGCCCACCTGCTCGATCTGCTCCGCGTCGCCTTGCATTGCTGCCAGGTGGACCTCCAGCTTGGACAGGACGTCCCAAACGAGCTCGTTGCCGCGGAGGGTGATTTCTGCAAGACCATTTTTAATTCCCGCCCGCCTTGCATATCCGTACCGTTGCCCTCGCAGGAAGCGACCAGGCTGTAGCCCGCCACAACGTTGGTCTGCTTGTGCTGAAGGACGACTTGCATCAGGTCAAAGGCGGTGGTAGACGATGACACACCGACGACGGTGCGAGCACCATCGTACGTGTGGACGTCAAGAACAAGCGACTTTTCGGCCTGGTTTGCAAAGTACGAGTTAAACTGTGGAAGAATAAAAAAATTCTCAAAGTACCAAAGCGGCGTTGAGCTCGACCGAAGTGAGACGCTCCTTGCGTCCACCGTGGAACTTGCACATCCAGAAACGCTGTTGGAGGTTCTCCGAAAGATGGGTGGGAGCTAATCAAAACAAAGTGATGGGATTAGGGGGGACAAAAATGTTGAATACTAGTTAAAAAAAAACATACACTCGTTGACGATGTAGTTGAGGACGTGAGGGAAGAGGGTGCGTGAGGGAGCAAAGATCGAGATGAACAGCGAGAGCAGGACCCAGGCACGCTTCTCGGCAGCACTAAAAAAAATAAATTTTAAAAAAAAAATAAAATTATTTTCATTTGTACTTGTTGATGACAAAGTAGGTCTGCTTCATTGCTTGGCACAGGGTCTCATCGCGCAGCTCGGGAGAGTCCTTGATGCGGCTGATGATAAAGTTGATCAGACGGAGCTGGTACGATGCGGTCAGCGTGGCCTCGTGCACAAACTTGAGGATCGCCTGCAAACAGATTTTTTAAAAAAAAAAAATTTAATAAAAAAATTTTCCCGCACCAGGTTGACGACGACGGCTGTCGCAGACTGCTCGTCGACGAGACGGAGGAGCGACTCTTCGATGGGCTTCTCGGTGTACGCGGGCGAGACGCCATCACGGTAAAAGACCTTGGCAAACTTGCTGTAGGTGGACCCAGAGCAGTCGGCGCCGAGGATCTTGGCCGACTCGCGCCAGGCGTGGGGCGTGCCTGGGGCAGCCAGGGTCTTGAGCAGGGTCTCGTACGAGTGGCTCGACGCACTGAGCTCGCCCTTGGCAAGGATGGGGATCGACCAGGCGTTGATGACTTCGGCAGGCACGGAGCTGGGCTGGACTTGATACGACTTCTCGAGCATGATCTGCTCTTGCACCTCCAGAGGCACCTTGTAGAGGCTGGAGACAGTCGGCTTCTTCTTGGTGAGGATGGTTGTGCGATCGGCCTTTTTGATCATCTAGAAAGAGACAATGATGAGCACACAAAAAAAAAGGGGCAACCAAAAAAAAAAAAAAAAAATACACGCTGAGTCGCCTTGTTGATACGCTTGGCAGCATTGTCCTCGCGCTTCTTCTCTGTGTCCTCGAGGTACTTGAGAAGCTCTGCCTCTTTCTGTCGGAGCTCCTCGTCCTCGTCCTCCTGCTCGGAGCTCTCGGTGATCTTGACGCCCTCGGACAATGCCTTTTCCGACATTTCCTTCTTCTTTTTCCTGATTTCGCAGTGGCTTAGGAAAAAAAACAAAAAACTTTGCAATACGGGACATACTCTGCTGCCTCCTGCTCGGCGTGGATGCGGGCAAGCTCCTCCTCAGCCTGCTTGCGCTTGAGGGCCTCTTCCTCCTCTTTCCTCTTCCGCTCCTCCTCCTTCTTGCGCAGATGCTCCGCCCAAATGAGTCTCCACTTCTTGCGCTGACGCTCACCGCGCATGCGTGCCTGGATCTTGATCAGGAGCTTCTTTGTGCGGGCATAGCGGCGCTTATAGATGCGCGCCTTGATGACTGAGGTGGTCGTTAGGACTTACGTGTGCAAGCAGAAAAACTCACCTTTCTGGGTAAGGACGATCTTCTTGATGATCCTCTTGTACTTGAGCCTGGCCAAGAACATGCGAATGTTCTTCTGCAAGTTGATCACATACTTGATAAGGTTCTTGCCGCGCTCCTCTGTTTTTTTTTTTTTTTTTGTTTTGCAATGGTTTTTCAGTTAAAAAAAATACATTTGAAAAAAGTATTTACCTTCCAGCTTGTTCTCGACGTTGTTACGCATAAAGAGCTTGGTCTTGCCCATCTGATAGTCCTCCTTTCCGGGCCAGGTCTTGGTCATGATGAGCTGGGTTGCCTTCTTGATGTCTGTCTCCTTGGCCCTGTCCAGGAGCACCTTGTAGCGGAAGACAAAGTCCTTGTAGGCAATGCGGACGGGGTAACCAGCACGGCGGATGCGGATGGTTTCGAGCATACCCGAGTAACGCAGCTGGGCGAGCACAAGGTCAACGTCAAACTCATCGGACGACTTGTTCTTGTTGGGCTTGACGCAACGAACAAAGTACGGATTGCAGTTGGACATGTTGGTGATGAGATCGGTGAGCGAGTTCTACACGTGGGGCGGACAAAGTTAGAATTTTGTTCCTCATTTTGAAAGGCAGAACGAGGGCATACGTGGAACTGGCTGCCGACGGTGGGGAGCTTGTTGGCCGTCTTCTTGTTGCGGCTCATGGTGTCGCCACGCATGGTGTCGGTCGCACGGATTGTGCCAGGGGATCCTATGCTGTCGTTGCTGCCAGTGCGCGTGAGTTCGCCAATGGCCGAGGGGTCCTGCTCAAACAGCTGCACGACAAGGTTCTTGTTGGACTTGACGAGGAGGGAGATGATGTCCTCGCGCAGGGTGTCGCGGTTCTTGTCGAGGAAGCCGTCGATGAGGTACGAGACGAGGCCGGCATAGTGCTTGACCGCAAACGAGTCGTCGCTGAGCTTGGGCTTTTGGAAATACTTGTGCTCCTTGTGGTTGTTGACAAACTTTTCCAGCAACGACTTGTCGCTGGCCTTGGGGAAATTGCTCTCTTCGTCCAGGAGCCAAACGAGACCGACGGGTTTCTAACGAGGCCGGTTGATTTTAGTACAAGGAAAACCGTGTGTATTACTTTGGAAATGAGGTCGATGCAGTCCTGGTTATCAACAAAGGGGATCTTCTCCCAGTCGATGCCCTCCTTGTTGTACTCCTCCTGCTCGAGCTTGAAGATGTGCTGGTTAAAGTAGAACTGGAGCTTCTCGTTGGCGTAGTTGATGCAAAACTGCTCAAACGAGTTTTCCACAAAGTCCTCGAAACCAAAGATGTCGAGCACACCGACGAAGGGGTACTCGCCCCGCTTGCAGATCGTGTCGTTGATCGAGCGCAGAATGAACGAAAACATGCGGCCGTAAAGGGCCTTGGCGAGAGCGTCCTTGCTGTCCTTGGCCTGTGGTAGTATTTTTTGAGAATGGAATGAATGAAAAACTCCACCTCCCCCCCCCAAAAAAAAAAAAAAATTTACCTGGGCAACGTTGATGGGAGTGGTAAAGGTCTCACCACGCTGGGTCATCGTCTTGGAGGTGAGGCCTGCGCTAAGGCTAGGTGCATCGACACCAAGCAACTCGGCAACAAACGCAATGTCTG
>Ga0302230_10000762_pt1 | contig 23998 bp, 37 predicted proteins | sample II_Palsa_N2_1_FD_193523 | JGI IMG/M metagenome (GOLD analysis project Ga0302230, IMG submission 193523) | Peat permafrost microbial communities from Stordalen Mire near Abisko, Sweden - II_Palsa_N2_1 | ecosystem: Environmental > Terrestrial > Soil > Palsa > Peat permafrost | place: Sweden... | reverse complement strand
CACCATCCCCTTTCCCCCCCAACTCAAGAATCAAGATTTATTTTATTTATTTTATTTATTTTACTATGCTCCTTTTCGTTTATTCTATTTAATGCTATTTTCTATTTAATGCTTTATTTTGTATCTGTCTGTCTGCGCGGAGGGCAACAAGAGATCCAGAAAGATCCCCCCGCGCCGGCCAATAAAAACCTCTTCACCCAAATTGCGACTCTGACAATTACTCGGTACATTGGGAACGCATTTCACTTTATCCGACGTCAACGAAAAATTAAGTCAGCGAGTACATCAGAATCCCCCCTGCTACAGCAACGTTAAGGGATCCGACATGGAACGAGTCGCTCATTGGGATCTGGATGCGCTTGCCCAGTGTGGCGAGGTCTGGGTGGATGCCGTGCGACTCGCTTCCGAGGACGAGGAGTGTGCCAGCGCTCTTGTCGCCGCCGAGCCGATCACTGGCAGGCCCTGGTCCGGATGCAGGCATCGCCAACCAGACTTGCCGCTGATGTGCTAGGGCTTGTAGCTGCCCTATCGAGCCCATATCGTACGGCATGGTCAGGATGGACCCCCGCGACGCAGCAATCGCTTTCGCGTTGAGAGGATCTGCACAGGGCCGCACCATAAAGACACCGTTCCATCCGAGCGCGGCAGCTGTCCGTACGAGCGTGCCCACGTTGCCAGGGTCGTTGAGCCTGTCTAGCACGAGCACGCGCTCTTGCTTGTTGAGGGGCTGCTGGATTGGTGCCATCGTCGTCGCCACAATCCCGTCGGGCGTTGCCTGGCTCGATACCTTGGCCATCACACGCTCGTGGACGCGCACTATTCTCCGCGGTGCCAGAATGCGCCTCTCGTCCTGCCATTGTAGCACCTGGTCCAGATGCCTGTCGGTCGTGACGACGACGGTGTCCAACGCTGTGCGACCACCAATCTCTTGCACGAGCTTGCTTCCCTCCACAAGCACAAGATCGTCGGGCTGCCGCTGCTGCTGCTGCTGCTGCTGCTGCTGCTGCCGCCGCCGCCGCCTCGATCGGTCCCGTATCTCGATTAGCTCATGCACGAGCGGGTTGGCCGTGGACGTGATTCGTGGCAGTGTTTTTGTTGCGACTTGCATTCAAGAAAAAAAAAAACGGCATGCTGGAAGCACTGCTCAAGTACCTCTGGGCAGTGCCCGCAACGGTAATATGGCAGTAGGCTCTCGTGTCTGGGTCCTGACCCCGGGTGAGCAAACCTCCAAAATCACAGATCACCCTCTGGACAATGTATGTTTTGGCGCGCTTTGGTCCGTCGCGGCTCTTGTACTACATCAAGCAGCTGATCCTACACGGTAAAGAAGTGTGCGGCAGCTGCACTGGACTAAGCGCAGAACGTCTTTCTTGACCAGTCTTCTTTATCATTGCGTCCGCGTACGGCTTTTTGTTGATCGTGGTGAATCCCTTTAGAGACAGGACCAACCTGCTCTCAACCGCGGCACACTTTTACGCCTCTGTCGTGGGCAAGCTCATCGGCGTCAAGATCGATCTGAAGGGTGCCGGGCACCTGGAGCACCGCCCGTGCATCTACATGGTCAACCACCAATCCACCCTCGACGTCCTCTGCGTGTCCTCCATCATTCCTGACCACACAGTCGCCGTCGCCAAGCGGTCGCTCTTCTACATCCCCGTTTTTGGATGGTACCCCGTGTTCTTGTTGATGTGGCTGACGTGCGCTCTCTCTCTCTCTCTCCCTCGCGCGCGCGCGCGTTAGGTTCCTTGCGTTCAGCCGAAACATCTTTATCGAGCGCGCCAACTTGGCCAGTGCAAAGCAAGCGATGGGCTCGGCGGCTCAACAGATGATCAAAGACAACGTGGGGGTGCTCATCTTCCCCGAGGGGACACGCTCGCGCAGCAGTGGCGAACTCCTGCCATTCAAGAAGGGCGGCTTCCATCTGGCCATCGATGCCCAGGTGCCGATCGTCCCCATAGTCATTGCCAACCAAAAGCACATCTACGACTCGCGAGCCAAGAAATTCAACCCTGGCACCATCCGCATCAAAGGTAAGCGTCTCAAAAACTGTTGTGAACAAGCGTGTAATTTGTGTTCACTTGTAGCGCTTGCACCCATTCCCACAAAGGGCATGACAAAGGACGATGTCAACAAGCTGTTGGAAAACGTTCAATCGCTGATGCAAGAAGAAGTTCGCTTGCTCGAGTGATTGTATTAATCCATACTATTAGGTTTTAGTCTTTCTTAGTGTTTTGCGCAAACAAACAAACATAATCTCGAGGTCACAAAACTGAAACGGGCTGGACGAGTAAAAAAAAAAATTTTTTTTTTAGTAGATTCAAACTGCGCCAGACTCTACTGCCTTGGCGGCTGCCTCCTTCTTGGTCTTTCGTCGCTTCATCGTGCTGGCCTTGTTTGATGGAATGTCGGCTTCCAGGGCTGCCAGATCTTCAGGGTAGAGCGAGCTGTCCCGGTTGCCACGCTTGAGCAGGTCCGCCTTGCGGAAGAGCTCATAGTGGACATCCTGTGTCATGTCTTTGAGGTCCTCGAGGTGGGTGCTATCACAAAGGACAGTGAGTGTCATTAAAGAAAGAGGTGACAGTGGTTACATGAAAATGGCGTTCTTCAGACGGGGTACGTCGCAGTGCTCTTCATTCTCAACTTCCACGATGCCCCAAGGGTACTGGCGACCGTGGACTACCTTGCCATTGACATTGTACTCTTTTTCGCTGCCGACGATTGCGAAAGGGATGAGGGTCTGCAAGAATGATTTTCAAGATGAGTCACACGCCACTGCTTACCTCGAGGTAGTCGTTCTCGTCCATGACCTCGTCGTCCACGTCAGATGCGTAGGGGAAGTCAAAGATGGAGATGGCGTTTTCTTCAATCTCTTGTTTGATCTTTGCATTTACGACAATTAGAATTATCAGGGGGGGGGAAATAAAGAGCCGTTGTACCTTTTCCTTGAAAAACGCGAGCTCGCTCTGATTCATCGTGTCTGACTTTGCAATGACAGGAATCAGGTTTGCGCGTGTACCGAGACGGCGCATAAAGCTGACATCGAGCGCCGTCAGGCCGTGACCGTTGGGTGCAATAAAGTACAGGATGCAGTGCACACGCGGGTCCAGGAACTTGGCATTGCGCTGAATGCGCGACTCTTCCTTGAGGTACGTGTGGAACTGCTCCTCGACGTAGTTGGCCACGACTTCGACGCTGGCCGAGTTGTTGACAAGGTCGCCAAAGCCAGGCGTATCGATGATGGTAAAGTTGATCTTTTGGCGGTCAATGTTGATCTCTGCGCGTTGCGCAGCACAGGGTGCTTTAATCTTTTCTCGTCGTCGTGCAGGGCCAAACCACACTTATTTACCTGTCGAGTACACCTTGATGTCGGTCGTCTTTTTCAACGACAGATCTTGAGGCTTATCCTCTTCGCGAGGCACAAAGTCGCTGTTCTCCAGCAGGGTGCGAATGAACGTCGTCTTGCCCAGTCCAGAGGCGCCTGTTTGGGTTGCGGCGGCGGTGGTGTTTTGGTTTATTTTTGGTTTGGTGATTCAGGTTGTTTTTTTTTTTTCGAAGCCAAAAAAAATAAGGAGCTTGAAAGGAAACAGCAAGTGCACGTACCTGCAACCATAAGGTTGTACGTCGTCGCTTTCTTCACACGCTTGAGTGCCGACGCCTTGTTTTCCCAAGGAAGGTAAGTTTCCTTGGACCGTCAGCAGCGCACGTTACCATTTCAGTGGATGACACACTTTGAAAAAATGTGGCGCGCCGTGATTGTTTGGTCGTTGGCCGTGCAAATCGCTTGTGCGCGATTGAACCCGCTCATATTCCATGTGACAAAGGGGAACCCGGGAAAACTCGCCGAGGTGCTGTCGCTGCCCGGGATCGAAGTGAACGTGGTAACGGCAACGACTTGTTATGATTTCACCAAAAAAAAATAATAACAACATTTGTTTGTATGCAGTACGACGAGGACACGGGTTTGACGGCTCTGCATGCGCTCATGGATGTCGCGCCTACGTATGATGCTGCCGATAGCACATCGGCATCCATCGCATACATGGTCAACAATAAGATGCAGATCGTCCCCATGCTCCTCGAGCTCGGCGCCGACCCCAATCTGAAGGACTTTGAAGGACGGACGCCCTTGCATCATGCAGCCAACCACTCTGCGCTTGTGCCTGTGCTGCGCACACTGCTCGCCGAAAGCAAGATCCCCGTGGACCTGACCGTTCAGGACAATCATGGTGCCACCCCGCTGTTTGCGGCCGTAAAGGCGGGCAACACCGAAGCCGCCGCTGTCCTGCTCGCTGCCAACAGCAACGTTGTCGCCGTCGGAAACCACAACCTTACGGCTCCTTTACACGTGGCCACCGACCTTGAAAATATCGAGCTGGTCTCTCTCTTGCTTGAGAATGGCGCGGACGTTCACGCTCGCGACCAAGACCTCGAGACTCCGCTGCATCATTGCGTCCGGGTCGATAACCCCATCCTTTGCAAGCTTCTTTTGGAACATGTATGCATTTGCTCATCTGTCTGTATTTTTTTTTTTTTAAAATAAAAGTATCACCATTAGGGAGCTCGAAAAGACGTCCAGAATAAGCACCTCGAGACCCCGCTCCATTTGGCTGTTCATCTCAATGTTTCCTCTCAACTGGTTGACCTGCTCGTTTCCTTGTCCACCAACTCGATGGTATTCGGCAACACAAATATGGGTCAAATCTTCATTTTGAAAGACAGACGGATGATCATGGCAGATCCCCGCTCTTCCTTGCCGCCCTCACGGGAAACATGGCGGTCCTGAAGTCATTGCCGTCGAAATCGTCGATTCGCTTGATCGTACGAGCTGTTACACTTTGTGCCTCATCAGGGTCTTTTTTATTTTTGTTTTTATTTTTAGGACGCTGATGGATGGACACCGCTCCACGCAGCAGCAAGCGCCGGCCACCTGGACGCAGTCAAGTACATCTTGGAGGAGCACCTTAAACAACACAACGCACTAAACATCATTCGAACTGCTCCAGTACGTTCAACTTGGAATAATAATAAAAATTTTTATTCTGATGACATCGTATGGTCAGGTCGACGCCAAAGACTTTGCTGGCAACTCTGCACTGCATCTCGCACTGTACCATGGACACATCGAAACGGCTCGTTACCTTGTGTTTGCCGGTGCCTACGTGGATGACAAGGCTACGTTCCTCCAAGCAACCATGGGCGAGACGGAGAGAGCGGAAACGGCTAAACTGCTGGCGTCGGCAACTGCCACGCTCAGTCGACTCTCAAACTGGCTTCCTGCGCTGGCAATCATATCGCTCCTCGTTTACGGCGCCGTGCTCGTGTTTATGCTCACTTTTGTTTACCTCGCGAAAAAGGCGTCGCCAGCCCGTTCGAGCAGCCGTACGTCGTCATCCCACCCACCCGATGGTGTACACAACGCGGCCAACTAACTATACCTCTCTGCTGCGCGCATCAGTTTATTTTTTTTTTTTTTTTGTTCCTCATTTTGCAAGTACAACTTTACATAGTTCCTAGCCGTCGCCGTTCTTGACGCAGTCTATGTACTTTTGTGCCAGGACAAGCCAGGACACGTCCTTCTCCACGTCGCCGAGGTGATCCCGATGAATCTTGCAGGTCGCCAGGTCTGCGCTTGTGATGTAGCCTTTGCCGCTTCGGTCAATGATATGAACGAGCGCGCTCGCAAGTTCGATCGGAACACTGACGCTGTACAGACGCCTGATCGCCAATTGTAGGGAAGCCGCATCTATTTTCTTCAGGTCGCCAATAAATCGCAGGCCTGTAATCACGTCCTCCAGATGGCTAAGCATCTCCTCAATGACCTACGCAGGGCCAAAAATCAGCGGTTGCCAGATATACTCCTTAACGATACCAAGTACTGCGCAAGGGTTACCCTTTGATTTGCAAGATTCGAAGGGAGGGATCTGAGGCGGTGCAAGTGGTCCCTCACAAGATTGGCATGAGATAGAAACAGCAAGCCAAGCTGGCCCACAGAGATTGTCCCATCCCGTTCCTGATACTGGGCAAAGTAAAAACAGGAAAAGCGTTAGCCGTACGCAAATATAGCAGAAATTGACATATCTGCACAGACTTGATTTCTTTTTGCAGGGACAAAAAGTACTCGATAAACTGCGCGGACGAGATCGACGTGCTCGAGCCAAAGATTTTGCTGACCAGGTCTGATGAAGAAGACGACGACGGCGTTTCCTTCATCGACGAAAGTTTCACGCCAGTATTGGCCTGAAGGATCTTTTGAAACTCGTCAATGTCGACAGAGCCGCTGTTGTCAATGTCAAACAAGCGAAAAGCAACGAGGAGCTCGTCTGCTTGGGCTAAACTTCTTTTTTTTTCACTCGCGGCCCATGCAATAAGGGACGTACACTGCAAAAGCTTTACGAAGAAGGCGTACTCTTCCCAACTGACGCGCCCGTCGTGGTTGCTGTCCATCAGCTCAAACAGGGCTTTGGTTCGTTCAACGATGGCAGTGTTGAGCTGTGTTGTCGTCGTCCGTTTTTTTTCCAGTTTTAATAAAAATGCTGACATTAATAACCAACTGACACCTTTGAGGTCAGCACGGGATCCGTGCTCGTGTTGAGAGCCATCGCACGGAGCACTTCCTCTACCTGCATGTAGTGCTTGCCGCTGCGGTCGACCTCGCTCGCAAAGCGTTCAAACAAGTCGACTTGTCCCTTGACATTTTCCAAGCTGACAACAAACGGCTTCTGGCAAACAAGGAGAAAGTCAGAAACGCTCACACGCACATGCCGCCACACCTGTCCTTCTGACGCGGTCTTGCCTGCCGTCAGCACCGTCGCTGTCGCGTACAGCGACGCAGCGACAACAGAGCGCCTCCACATTTCTAAAGTGTCATTCCCATGGCATGGCTGCTTGTGCTCGCCGCCACAGCCGTGGCCCTCTCTGCGGCGGCGGCGGCTGACGCTGCCGAGTTTGGGCGCCCGATGCTGAGCGAGTTTCAGCTCGCACCCGACTACATGAATTTCAACTATGGCTCGTTTGGCAGCGTGCCAAGTCAAGTCATGAGCCAACTGCGAGCGTACGAAGACGAGATGGAGGCGCGACCAGACATCTGGATGCGGGCTGGCTACCGCGAGTTGCTAGTCGCAGTGCGCCAACGACTGGCGGCGTACGTCGGAGCGAGCGATCCAAACGACATTGTCCTGGTGGAGAATACGAGCAGTGGTAATAACTTGTGTAATTCCAACGTAAACATTGAGAGACTTGCCAGGCGTGAATGCTGTACTACGATCGATCCCGTGGAGCGCCGGTGACAAGGTGCTTTCGCTCAGCATCGAGTATCCCATGGTTCGCTACCTGTTGCAGTATCTCGTGAGCCGCGAGGGCATCCAGGTCGTCGAGGTGCCGATTGTCTCACCTGTGAGTGGCCCCGAGTCGTTTTATGGCCCAATCCTCGGCGCCCTCGACGAGCATCCCGACATGAAACTTGTGATTATCTCACACATTGCCTCGACGCCGGGTTATATCTTGCCTGCCCAGGTGCGTTTTTTTTGTTTTTGTTTTTGTTTTTTTTTGGAAGCCGGAAAATCCAACAAATCTTGTCCCAGGAAATCACCGACCTGTGCCGGTCGCGCGGCGTCCGCATCCTTATTGACGGTGCACACGCGCTCGGACAGCTGCCGTTGGATCTCAGTCGTCTCAACCCCGACTACTACATTGCAAACGGCCACAAGTGGCTTTACAGCCCTAAAGGAAGTGCCTTCCTGTGGGTAAACAAATTGCACCAGGACGAGGTGGCCCCTGCGGTCGTCTCCAGCGAGTTTGGTGGTGCAGACTTTGTCACGCGGTTTCAGTGGGTGGGTACACGCGACTACTCGGCCATGCTCTCCATGTCGGCCGCGCTCGACTTTCGTGAATCCGTTGGCGGGGATGAGGCAATCTACAACTACGTCCACGGGCTGGCCTGGTGGGCGGGCAACTACCTCTCTGGCGTTTGGAACACGACGTTGCTAGCCCCCGAAAGTGTGGTCGGCTTCATGGTCGACGTAGGACTGCCTGTGCGTGCCGAAAATGCAAACGCTCTTCAAACACAGCTCTACGATCGTTACGGTATGTACATCACCGCGCGGCAACAGGATGGCCTCGCCTTTACTCGGTTATCCGCCCAGATCTTCCTGGAGCAAGACGACTTTGTCCTCTTGGGCGAGCGAGTAGTCGAGGTTGCGCGCGCAATCGAAGCACCCCTTGGCAAGAATTAACATTGAAATTTTTGTGCTGTTTTTGACATGTGCGACTTTTGAAATAATAACTGGATGTGATCAACTTGTATTTGGTAAGCCGGACCGACATGTTGGACAGATGAGCTTGTGTTGCATCCACTGGGCGAACGAGAAAATTAGCAAATAAATCAAAAGAACGGGACATTTGTTTACGGCCTCGAGGCATTGGATGTGGAATACGTGGTTACACGGTGTGCGCATATGCAGAGCAGAAACATCGATCGAGTGCATGCAGATAACGCAGCTACATCCTCGCCATCAATTAGACGAAGAAAAAAATTTTTTTCTTTTTCGCATATATTTTACGTTGTGTCTTCTGTCGTATGACCAGCCTCAGCGCCCGCCTCGGTCAGATTGGACCTGACATAGTAGTTGTACGATGGTGGTGTCCAGGCTTGCGGTACGAAGAAGCGAGATCCAAACTTGTCTTGGAGAAGGATGACAGTGGCTTGAAGGAACATGACGACCACAAAAAAGACGGTCAATCGCGGATAGGTGCCTGTGTTCCACACGTTGTCTGGGCAAGCCATCAGGTCTGTCAAAGCCAATTAGTTGTCTGTCGGAGAAAAGAATCGCATCACGAACAAATAGGCAGGGCAGAACGAGTGAGGGTCGTCCCAACAACATAAGCCCTATGCAAAAGTATTAATCATTGAAAATAACTTAGCCATACCAGTTGAACAGCTTGTGTGAGTTTGACTGCACCGAGAAAATGATCTGTGGAATCCATACGCAGTGCAACACCACGACCACCATACGGCGACCAGTAGGTGGCACAAGTACAAATGCCAAGACGATCAGCATAAGAGTGGCAACTGTGTTTTTTTCGCAATCAGACGCACACACACACAAAAAAATAGTATCGGGGCATTTTACAGCGGAGGGTCATTGACCTGCGGGGGTGGTTCCGAGGCTCGCTGTCCGGATTCTGCTCGTTCTGCGCCTAATAAGCCCCTGACCCTTTAGTTTCGATTAACACAACAACATACCGTCCGAATATTGAGGAGCCAGCGCATCTGGAAGGGATTGCTCTGGCAGGTCTTCATAAACGAAATCAAGGCAAACCACTTGAAAAATTGCACGTCGAGCTGGCTCCCGATCAGCAAGTAAAGGAGGCCGCCGAAAGCATCAAGCAGGATAAGCATCTCCACCGTCAGTTGGGAAACGCGTGCATGTGCACTCTGTGATCGGACTCGATCGAGCTGATAGGCAGTCAGAGCAAACTCGACCAGCGTAGTGAGCACAGCAAAGACAATGAAATTTTGCAACTTGTCGTTGAACACGGGGATGCGAATACCTATTTTTTATTTTTTTTTCAGTAGAGACAAAAGTCCTTTGCAAAAAGGTCTACCGGTCATGTTGAAATGGGGATTGGCTGCAAGTGGTAAACAACTGTCGTTTCGCACAAACATGATCCCCTCCAGGTAGAGGGTAGGTGCTTCGATCGTTGGGATGCCAGTATCTTCTTGTAATTCTGTTTTTTTTTGTTTTTTTTTCCCCTTCTATTTAGCAAATTTATATCACAAAAAAAAAAAAAAATTCTCTAACCTGCTTCGAGCAATCGGATGCTTGCAAGCTTGACATCATTGGGCAATGGAGCTAGTTTCGCAACCAGAAAAGGTTCGCAGGACTCGGAAAAGTTGGATGTGAACACGGATTCGGTTGTAGACGTAACTACGAGGAAAAAAAAAACGTTCGTTATTTTTACGAAAATAAAACCTTACCTCGATCGCGCCAGCTAATCGCGCGATTCAAACGAACAATTCGATCGGGGTTATCCATTTGCAACAAGACGACGTCGTTTACTTGATTAAACAGACTCTCGGTTGGCATGAGGAAGGGCAGAGTCTCTAACGCCCGCCGCCTATCGTGGGTCATTTCAGAAGAGCACAGTACAGACCATCATCACCTTGCAGAAGCGGATAGAACAGCCAGGCCATATTTCACAAGGTAGACCCCTTGCACGACCATCCAGAATGGGTCTCCATTGGGTAAGCTCGTCTTGATGGTTCCTACGACGTCATGCACAGATACGTCCTTTGTGGGCGCCGAGTAAAGTCTCGATGTTGTATCCAAAAGCACCCTGTGGTCTGTAGAGTTGTCGTCCTCTGCAGCAGCGAGCTCTTGCATCCACCAGTCGCCGGCAAACAAGGCAGTGATGTTTGGATAGAAGAATCCCTGTTGGTGCTCATTGATCCATGCGGTCATCACTTTGGCGGCATCGAGAGGGACCGTCTGCGACTCAACAGTTCAGTTACACGGTGCTTGGCAGAGTGTGCATACGTGGTTGCGATCCCTGTGCCAAAAGGTGCTGTTGCCTGAGAGGGGCTCTTGTGCTGGCAGGACCATGTGAGCAAACTGAGACGGCACGCTGGTGTACCATTCAGTGTTCTGGGGGTGGTGGAAAAAGAGAAAGGGTTTCATACTGAGGCGGCTCGACAATTGGGTAGGGTGGCTGCCACGGAGCGACTTCTATGGTTTGCATCGTGGCTGCTGACTGCAGAAAAGCCGCAAGAAACGCAACGGCGGTTGCGAGCGCCCTCATCAAATTTTTATTTTATTTTATTTTTGGAAATTCCCCCACCAAACGACGACAATCTGCTAATCTGGAAGGTGCAAAACACCCAAGCGATCTGAGAAAGAGGTGCCGATGTAGAGTGTATTTGACCACTCGACGACAGCGCTGGCGGCACCGATGACGCTTCCGTCGTGGTGGACAACATCCGTCACTGAATGCAGTGGTTGCTCAGAGCTTGAAAAACGATTAAATTATACTCTCTTGCGTACCTTTCATGGATCGCAGAGATAGCTCTGAAACAGAAAAGGGCGAATGACACACTCTGGTCCCCGTCAGCAGGCACGCAAGCATCGCAAAAAGGTCCGTGCATGCTGAGAACACGGCTCGATTTCTCATGCACCGATCGAATTAAAAAAAAAACTGTAGGGAAATTAAAAAGAGTGTTTACTTTGCCGCGACAATGTGAAGTCCAGAAGGGAAGCCACCGACGTTCACGCACGTTTTGTTGACGCTGGCGTCGCGATGCGACAAGGCATTTGATAAACTACACACGCGACCTCTGCCTTGCTCAGTATAGTAGATTGTATCGAACTGGGCTGTCAGGCCAGAGGGCAGGATGGATTCTGAGTTTGGAATTTGTGTCCATATCCCATTCTATGACAAAAATTTTTTTTTCGGTTGAGAATTGTCCAGGTTTCATAAGCTTAGATACTTTCCAAAGCCGTATATCCCCTGTAGGCATCGCGAGAACAATGCCGTTGAACAAGCTTTGCAAGTACTACACAACGCCGAGTTTGACAACAAAAACTTTTTCAGATTTAATATCGGTGTACCTTGAGCCCGTTGGCAAACGGCTGAGAGGTTGTGACGATGAAAGAGTCATTGGAGAGTGCGTGTATCCTATTTACTGGGAGGCCTTTTGTACCATCGACACGGAAAGGCAACTCGGATGAAAAATAAAAGACGTGCGCAAAAACGTACCTGGTGGCAGCTGAGTGCACCCGACCCACGACATGACAGGCCCCTTGGCCGAGCTAACAATATCAAACCATTCGATCGAGTCGCGTAGTTCCGACGAGACTACCACAAACAACCTCGCGGGCGATGCTGCAGACGAGCCCGAACACGATGTGCTCACGTACGCGGACAGGGCATGCGGGTAGAAAGGGCTGCCGATCGGTGGCCCTGTGCACTGCGTGTCGGTGGTGAGCAAACGGCCCACATCCGACGGTCGTCCGAGCGGCCAAATATGAGTGGGCAGGCGCCGATACGAACTCGGATCCCCAACACTCTCGGGCAGCGGAACCGAGTAAATGCCCGGTTGCTCGCGGTCATCCCATGCCGGGCTCGTCACCATCCGCGGCCGCATCCGCAATGTCAACAGCAAATTCATCGATGGCACAAGCGTGATGTCGTCCGGGTTCCATTGCGAGAACCCACACACGGACAGCCTGTTTTGCGGATGTGAAAAAAAAAAAAATTCGCCGCATGAGGGCAATGCGTACATGGTCGATGGCTTTGCGTTGTAGTAGCACGGCGGCACAGGCGGACGATCGAAGCGAACGTACAAGAGGTATACGAGCAGCGTTGTCAGTAGCACCGGGACAATGTACTTGCACGCCTGTTCCAGAGCCAGAGGCACCTTCTCAGCGAGACCTCGACGGGACGACATTTTAAAACTTCAGTTTTTTTTTCAAGCTTTTTTTTTTTTTTTACCCGGAGGGCTTCACTGACACGATTCTATTTGTGCGAGCTGAGGTTGTTGGCGTCTCGTTCTGCGTTTTCATAGTTGATGTTGCGGAGGATTGGCTGCAGGTCGCCACGTTTCAGCAGGATCGACATGAGGTCGCCCCGATCCTCCTGACTAACGGTAGGCGGCAGATTCTGGAGGGCAATGCCCAGCCAAGTCGGAGTTTCCTAAGAGCCAGAACTGTGTTCAAAAGACAAACAAAACGCCGATTCGTTACTACCTCGGTACGGACTTTGAACAAGAGGCTCAACATCGTGCTGACCTGATCCACCCGGACTTGTGAAAAATGCTTGACGACACCATTCATCAACGCAGACACAAGCTCCTGTCCGTTGTCTTGACGAAGAAAGTCAGTTCGTGTTTTATTTTTCTTATTTATTTTTTTTTTAAAAAAAATTTACTATTCAAAACGGGGACCAGGGTCGCCATGAACTGCTCGTATTCACGGAGATGGTGCTCGTTGTTGTATGCAGCGTCTAGGATACGTAAAATTAATTATCTGACGACTGCGAAAACGCTTACAAAGAAGGGCCTCGAGCATATGCAGAGTGGCAGCGATTGACTCGTCCAACGTGGTCATGTTTAGACACGCCACAGCGCACATGATCACAGTAGGTAGCAACTCGGGACCATTGGGTGCAGCCTTTTCGCAAGTCAATGAGGAAAGAAACAACAACAACAACAACAGCAACTTGTGATTTTACCTTTGCAACAACGAGGAGTGTCGGGGAGACACGGCCACACTGCTCGATAATGCTAAAGTAGTCTTGGACAACGTCGTAGTCCTGGTTGAAGGCCTCCTTCGGGTTGGCAGAGAGGAGGGCAAACGTCGGCGCAGACAGGTTTGTAACCATATGCACAAACCGGTCCTGGAGCTCTATATTGTAATAAAAATTAGAAAACAAGGGAAACCAGAGGGCGGGTCACCTTGAATGTGTCCAAAGGTCCTCAGCAAAACAAAAGCCAGGTAAAGGTACTCAGAGTGCTTGTAATTGGCATATCCCATTGTAAGATGTGAGATGAGCGAGTCCAGATGAGGCAAGAAGCCGACACCAACGCAAATCACAATCGCACGCCAGCAGCGACAGAGGCTGCAAACACAAACTCATCAGATTTGCGTACCTTTAATTTTACGTGCCTCTTCATCACAGTAGGAACAGCCCCAAAACGTTGGAAAATCCCTTCAAAGATAGGCCATGCTTGAGTGACGATGGGTACCAGTGGCGTGGGGGGAGCTTGTGCTCTACAAGTAGAGCAAATATTTTTTTTAGAAAAACAGAAAACTTGTCAAAACGGAACGCACGTCACAAAGGCCAGTGACGCGAGGTGGGTGGAAGAGGTGTTGGGAGACACCTTTGGGACGCGACTTCTGCTTTGGCGGAAACACACGCGCAGACGATCAATCAGCGAGGTCAACAGGGTCTTAATCTCGCTCAAAGGAGGCGACGGGTCCTTTTGAAAGAAACACACACGAGGTAAACTGGAATGCGGCAACATTATAAAATAAAATAAAAAACTTACAGCGTATAGGACTTGCTGTAGACCTTGCAGAATGGGGGTAGCGAAGCGTACCCAGTACTGCTGGATGACATTTTCAGGGAGTGACTCGACGATGTTCACTGCGGGGGGCAGAGCTCAGATTTTAAAACATATTAATGCATTCATACCGATGGCTTCGCTGAACTCGAGCTGGTCTTCGGCACGCAAGGTATTGTTCTGCGATTGCTGGAAATCAAGCAGGGCGTCCACAAAACCAGAGATAAGGTGGCTGCAGGACTGTGTGAGTTGCTGAGGACAAAGGAAGGAAGGATGGATGAATAAAACACCGAGACAAAAACCGGTAGCCACCTTTAATGCCAGGGCAGCTGCTGGTGCTACATCTTGGTGTGCAAATCCGTCGAAAATGTACTTGGCCTGCACTGGAACGACTTCAGGGTGCAGTTTGGACCACGGCGCATAGTGACCAAGGATGAGGGTGATTGTGTACCTATGTTGTCTCGTAATGAATTTAGTAAACACAGCAAACAACGGTACCGAATCTTGGGATGATCAAGGATGCGATTGCTCAGGATGACATTCATGATCGGAACCATCGACTGGATCTCGTTTGCATTTGTTCCAGGCCTTGCTTTCTCCAGTTGAGTGATGACCTCGCGAGCGAGCGAACGCATTGCAAATAGAACAGCCTCGATGGATTGCCAGCTTGCGTTCTAGGGCAAATAGCAGTAAATTCTTTTTTTTTAAAAAAAGGACTGTAAAACTGTCATTTTCGATATACCCTTGCGAGTTCAATCTCGAGTCGTTGGAGAACTTGACGGAGGCATGCCTCGCTCCCGACGACAGAGCAACAGTCCTTGAGGGTATCGCCGACGTGGTGCCTGAAACCGGAGAAATCGTCCTTCCTTTCGGCCGTCCAGTTTTCAGAGTCCAGTGGGTACGACAGCTGCCCGATGATCACATCAATGCTCTGCACAAAGAACGGATCGAAAATGGCATGACAGTTTGCACTGTTGTCCTTGTCCTGGAAGGTTGGCTCAATTATTTTTGCGTTGTTGTACTATTGGGGGAAAAAAAACGTACCGCGATAAACTGAGCAGCGCGGTAGAAGAAATTGAAGCTCATCTGAGCAATCTCGAGCTCGGGATGCGCAAGACATTGCAGCAATACCTCGAGGAGGTCCTTTGCTTGAGCCGGATCGTCCACTAGCATAGGCAGGTACGACTCGCTTGCCTGTAAATAAAACAATTTATCATGAAAACTTATCCTGCTGTCTTACCTCTACGTAGAGACGCGCATAGCCTCGCGCGGTGTCGAGATCCTCATTGTGGACGGCGGTGTAGTAGGTCTGTCGTTGTGACAAGAGCTGACCAAGGATAGCTACCATGACCTGCTTGTTTTTGGTGTCGCCTGTAAGATCGATAACCTAGCCCCACCACCCCCCAAGAAAGCAATTTTTTTTAAAAAAAACAAACATTTTATCTTTGTTTCACTAGAAACCTCAATCGTCACGTCCACAGCCACATCAAAGAGCTGTTCTTTTTTTAGCGCTTCAAAGGTGAGTTGCAGAAGGCTTGAATTTATGAAAGCCTGTCCGAAACGTTGTAAACTCGAGCCAACATAAACGAGCGCGCACAATTACCTCGAGAGGCACGACGTCGGAGCGAAGCCAGCTATGAACACATTGGAAGATCCTTTCGATGATATTTACATTGTTGTTTGAGCCCTGTCGCGCACGCACGTGCAAACGTTAAATAAAAAAAAAAAGGAGATCGGGCAGAGAGAGATTGCACAAACCTGGAGGTACCGCAGCATGAGGTCGATGAAAGCAGGCGCGCAGTTGCGCATGTATCCGTGCACCCGTCGTCTCCGGTCACGTTCCACGACGTTGCGACGGTTCATGACTTCCTCGGGAAGGACCTTGAGGAAGTCGACGAGCAACAGGGCACTGGGGCCGTCGTTGTTGCCCGAGAACAGGCGAACGACATCGGTGATCGGGTCCTAGAGGGGAAGCGGCGTCGCTTTTTAGCACCCGCCGGCGACAGAGGAAAATCACAAACGTACATGCCACGTTCCCATGTGGATGATGAGGTTGGCCAAGGCCAGACACAGCTGTGTGCGCACTTCAGCCGGCCCCTCGCGGAATTGGAGGAGCAGTTGGAGGATAGATTGCTACGACAATGACGTTGAGCACAGCCAAGCACACACAAAACCAGCACAGGCATACCTCGAGCGAGTTGTGCGATGACACAGGCAGCTGCGCAAAGTCGCGCATGATCTTGGTGTGCAGGGTGTGGGCGGCAAAGTACAGAGCGTGGATGCCCAGGTCGGGTCGACGGATCATCTGGTCAGCAACGACCCATGCCTCTTCCTGCAGCGCGTGAAAGCACGGTGGTGAGTCTGAGATCCCGCCATACACGGTCCCTCTCCTCTGTCTGTCTGTCTGCCTGTCTGTCGACCCCCCAACGGGACGGAAAAAAAAAAAAAAGGAGGAGGAAATCCCCCAATCCCGTTACCCGTCGCTGGAAGTTCTCGAGCCAGGCGTTGGCCTCTGAGCGCTGTGTGTCGTCCCCGGAGAGGTACAGCACCCGCAGTGCCTCGCATGCCAGGGCCAGCTCGCCCTGTGGAGGCGCTGTCGACATTTTTGGTTGGCCGAGTTTTCAGTGGAAAGTCTTGGGTCGCGACTTTAGACCTCAGCAACTGGATGGAGGAGGCGGACAAGTCGTCGCGCGTGCTCAAGCGAAAGCTGGCCCAGCTGCAAAAGGTGTGTGTGTGCGTGTGTGTGTGCGTGGCAGGGATATCCGCTGCTTATGTGCGTGGACCGGTTTAGGAGCGGGACACGGCCAAGTCTGAGCTGACAAAGGCGCAGGCGAGTGTTGTCAGGTTGCAGCGTGAGCGCGTGTATGTTCCCTCCTCCTACCAACTGTGCTCGCACTAAGGATACTACGATGACGCTCGTCAACAGCCTCTTAATGGACAAACTGCTGGAGAACGACAAGTTCGAGTACAAAGCTCATCACCACCACAGTCTGCTGGAGGGCTACGACTCTGAGTCGGTTGCTGGCACCGATGTCTCGGACAGCGACCTGAGCGACGACGACACGACAAACCCGTCCGCTTCGCAGTCAAATGTCTCACTGAACAATGGTGCAACCTTTTTTTTTTCTATTGTTTAAAACCTTGTACTAACGTGCACCAATGTCCAGTCTCGAGTCCCATGTCGCATAGCCAACCAACAACGATGCCGTTCCCTGCATTTCTTACCTCCTCTGTTGCCACTACTGCTGCCACTGCTTCTGCCAGTCCGTCTGGTCCCGCCGCCAAGAAGGCCAGTGAGAAAAGAGCGTCTGGCTCGGCTGTCATCAAGCGCCCGGCCAAGAAGATTCCCTACGTACCGCATGTCGACGGCAAGCCCGTCTTGCCAATCAAGATTGGTGTCCTCTCGCTGACCAATCTTGGCCGCGTATGTTTGACCCAGCTGCTGTTTTTCGTGAAGCCACCTTTTTTTTAGGTCGAGTACAAGAACCCTGCGTTCCACAACAATCGATACATTTGGCCCGTGGGCTACCAAGCAACGAGACAATACTCGTCCATGCTAGACCCAAGCAAGTCTACCGACTATGACTGCAAGATTATCGAGAACAATGGCCAACCTGCGGTAGAGTTCTATCGTCCAAATTTAAAAAAAAACTTTTTTTAATTCTGTTTTTTGGGACAAGTTTGTCATCACGCCACAAGACGACCGCGAGCACCCAATTGTATCGGCAACGGCTACAGGCGCGTGGACGACCGTTCTCCGGATGGCCAATAAAGTTCGAAACCGCGAAGGCAGCAACAGCGCGTCCGGTCCAGACTACTTTGGTTTCTCCAACCCGACCATCGCCAAGCTCATCCAGGATCTGCCCAACGCCGACAAGTGTGTCAACTATGTTTGGCAGGACTATGTCATGCCCGAAGGCCCTCCGAGTAGGAAGCGCGCGAGAAATCGCTCGTCTTCGAGCTCTGCCAGCAGACGTCCAGCATCTTCATCGGCCACGACAGCGGGCGGTGGTGCAGCTGCGCTTGGCAGTGGTGGTGGCAGCGCCCTCAAACATCTTACCGGTGGCGACAGCTCGTCCGTCGTCTCGTCCTCTGATCTCCACGACGACATTGGCGACAATTATGACGACGACGGCGGCGACGAGGACGACGACCCCAACGACAATGACGACGACGACGACCCCAACAACAACAATGACGATGACGGCGACGATGACCTTGGCGACGACGACAACCTTAGCATTGTTGATGGCTCCCCCTGAGTGCATTTGGACAGTTTTTTTTTTTACCAGGACTCGTGCGATGGCCCCCTCGAGGAGCTTCACACTCTTCCAGGGCCGCGTTGTGACGGGGCCGTACGGAGGCGGCCTGGGGATGAGCTTGGTGCTATTGGTGGGGCCCACGGTTGTCTTCTTTGTGTTCACGTAAGCGAGAGCACGGCGTGCTTGTCTTGTTGAAATACATGTACTACATCGACAGAGCTCCGTTTTACACGGGAGGCCTCGCCGTGTTGCCCGCGCTTGCCGGAATTGTGTTCCTCACCGCAGTATGTGCTCTGTTCAAGACAGCGTTCAGCGACCCCGGTATACTCCCGCGTGCGCCCGAGGTACTTTAGTGTCTGTGCCAGTGATTTGAACCTGATCAACCAAAAAAAAAAAAAACAAAAAAAAAAACAGGAAGCAGGTGACGACCCTTTCTCTCCTCTCAAACGAGTTGTCCACGTTAGGGGCAAGGACATCGAGTCCAAGTTCTGCCATACATGCCATATCTACAAGCCGCCACGATGCACGCACTGCAGCATCTGCAACAACTGTGTGGACAAGTTTGACCACCGTAACCGTGTTACCTTTGCGACTCTGCTGACCTGTGAAAACAGACTGCCCATGGACGGCCAACTGCATTGGGAGGCGCAACTACCGCTTCTTCCTTGTGTTTGTGTACTCTGTGACGGTGTACGCGCTGGCCATCGTCGGCCTATCCTTGGGACATTTCATCAGTGTCGCCGAAGGTTCCTTTGTCACGGCCATCTCTGTGGCCCCAGTCAGGTATGTGCATACATAACACGCGCGCCTTCTCTCTCTCCCTCCATCCGAGCTCGCCGCTGAGAAAATATCAATTCGATTCTCGATCTAGTTTTGCACTGATCATCTATGCGTTCGGGGCCTTTTGCACAATCGGATTCCTCGCCCAGTTCCACTGCCAACTCGTGGCCATGAGCGAGACCACAAACGAAAAGGTGCCGGTTGTTTTATTCTTCTTGCGCTGATGCGTCTCTTTCAGCTCACGTACAAATACCTTGCCGGAAATCCGTTCAAGAAGAACATTTTGGAAGAGTTCCGGTCGATTTGGTTTGGACCGCACACTACAAGGTAATAATAATAATAATGCAAAAAAAGACAGCCAAAATCTTACCTGGCTCGCAGCTTTCTTAGGTGGAACATTGCAGAAAACTTGGAGCAGCAAAGGTACATGAGCGCCCAGTCCTCTGTCGCTGCGACGCCAAGAGACGACAGCTTGCCTCTGGAGGAAATAGTTGTTCCTTTGGCTGAACAAAGTCCACCTATCTCTGCATTATCATCATGATGATTTGGGAAGTGGTCCCTCCATAGTTTACAGTGTTCTTGCGCATGTTTGTGAATTGCTGAAAACCTTTTTTTTTCCCCAATATGCTCACAAGAGGAATTTTTTTTTCTTTCTACTTTTGGGTGGATTGGCTGGGTTGCTGTCCGTTAGAGGGAGAACATGTTGGCAAGACTGCCCATTTCTGCTTGCTCCTTGGCAATCATCTCGTAGTACTGGTAAATGATGGTGACGGACAGCAAAATGCCAGTGCCGGAGCCGATCGCGCCCATGAAATCGGCCATGACGGAGAGGGCACCGATGCACATGCCACCAAAAGCCGCCTGCCAAAAAAAAAAAAAATAAAAAAAAAAAATTACGAAACTCAGTTTCACGATTTCAACACGTGTGTGTTATAACTTACCGCGGTAGGAATGTAGCGGTTGAGGACTCCCTCGACAGACTCGTTAGAATCGCGGTGACCAGAGATGACCAGCTGTTGCTCGCGGAGCTGCTTGGCAACATCCTTGGCCGACGTTCCTGAGAACTGCACCCAGATGGATGAGAAGAAGGCGCATGAGCCGAGCATAAATGTAATGTAAATGAGGGCATGCAGGGGATCGACAGCGACTTCGGTAAAGGAACGCGGAGGCGAAAGGTAGTACGCGAGGCCACTAACGGCGTACATCTGCGAACCCGATTGGTATTTCTGTGACCATACACAGTCGTCAGCAAAAAATCCAAAGCAGAGAAAAACAAGTCATACCTGCCAGACACCGAAAAGTTGGACGAGGAAGTTCTCGGGGAAGCGGTTGTAGAGGAGCTGCGAAAACATGTACACCTGTGTGACGAGGGCAGACTGGAGGATGATGGGCATGTTGGAGGTGTAGAAAAGCTGAACAAAAATATATTTCATTTGCTTTGGAAAAGAACCTCTTGTTTTTATAAAGTACCTTGATGGGATAGGTGGTTTGGAAGCCACGTGCCTTGTTTGAGCGGACGCCAATATCGACACGGAAACCTGTGTGTTATATGTGTGTGTGGGGGGGGATATCAGCACCAAAGAACAAAAGCCCAACCGAGGATCACCTTGGAAGTAGATGACAATGACGAAGACGGCAATGGTAGCAAGGAGGTTGGTTACGTTGGGCAGGTTCTCACGGTAAAATGCCTGGCGAAGTGCGCGCACCTTGTCCGATTTGGTACCGAGAAGGTGGAAGAGAGCAATGATGGCACCCTCGAACTCTGTGTCACCACCAAAGTTGTACGTGTACGGCGAAAATGCCTTCCAGATGATCGTCTCGCAAATGTTGGTTGCGATAAAGAGCGAAATGCCCGAGCCCAGGCCGTAACTGCAACGAGAAAGAAAAAAAAAAAAGAAAAAAAAGAGCAAATTAATCATTTTTCAGAAACGAGGCAAGTCTTCTTCTCAAAAAGCTCATACCCCTTGGTCATGATCTCGTCGACGAGAATGACAATGAGACCAGCGAAAAAGAGCTGAACAACGAGGATGACACAAGTGAATGCGCCGAGGTCGGAAGGGGAGCCGTAGATACCAGAGACGACCGAAATGGTAGCCTGCATGTACATAGCAAACAAAATTTTAGAGTGCGTTTGTACGTCTGCCAGGAACGCACCTGAGCGACAGTCCAGAGCATGGCCAGGAGCTTTTGCGCACCGTTGAAGAGGGCGCGGTCCTCCTTGTTGTTGGGATCGTACTCGATGAGGTTGGCGCCCTGAAGCACCTGGAAGATCATGCCCGAGGTGATGATGGGCGTGATACCGAGCTCCATGAGCGTGCCACGGTTGGAGGCAAGAATCACACGCATCCAGTAGAAGGGGTCGGCCTAGATGGGAGAAAAACACAAAACGTTGGAATGAAGGATATTCGCAATAGGCTGGGGGTACCTGGTCAGAGTTGAGGATACCATACAGAGGTACTTGGCTGCACACAAGGAAGATAAAGAGAGACACGACGGTCCACATGAGCTTCTCTTTGAAGGCGATCTGTGATGAGGACGAGGTATTGTCAGCATGTTTTTTCGACGTGGTGTTTTCTTTAAAAAAACAAAAGAAAACGAAACAAACCTTCTTGTGAGGATCGGGCTGCGCCACCTCAGGCACAAAAGCCATGAGAGGCTTCAAGAAATGAAGCACGTTGACTGTGTTTGTATTGTGTGTTAGGCGGGGCATGGCAATGGGACAGAGTGGAAAGAGGAGTGCGAGAAAGAAGGAGAGACGGTTGCTTGCTTCTTTTTTTTTCTCTGGCCCGTAAAAAGCGGCATTCTTTCCTTTTCACGCCCCCCCTCCCACGTCCCCTCCGACACTGGTCTAGTCGGCGGCCCCTGCTATCTTTTTGTGAAAACCAAAGGAAAGAAAGAAGATCACACTGGGATCACTCTCGTATTTTTTTCACTCAACGCTAGCCGTTCAGTTCTCTTTGCACTGAGCCCTCCATACGTAAGCGACAGTCAGATGCAGCAGAATAGGGCGCTCCCAAGAGAGCGAAGGAGAAGAGGACAACGGTCAGGTTTTACCCATCTTTCGAGCGTGTCTTGACGGTTCACGGAAATGTGGCTCACCCAGACAAGTGTGGCTGCTTTTTTCCGTTGGCGCGCCTTTTTTCGTACGTCCGCTGACCGCGTTTGTCTATCAGGGTTGTGCCGGTTCAAGCGATGGGTCGTCTGGAGCGTCTCGAGCTGGAGAACTTCAAGTCCTACAGGTACTGCCAAAGCCGCACAAGAAGACGTTGCGGGAGCACAAGTAGATTCTGAATTTTCTTTTTTGGCGCGCCACTTTGTAACCAACCAGAGGCTTGCATGTGATCGGTCCGTTCAAGGACTTTACCGCGATTATCGGACCGAACGGCTCTGGTTTGTCTCTTTGCTTTTGCATTGTTTGCAACGTCTGAACCCGCCCACCACCACCCAGGCAAGTCCAACATAATGGACGCCATTAGCTTTGTCGTTGGCATGAATGGCGCGCAGCTGCGCAGCAAGAATCTGGAGGAGTTCCTGCATCGTGGAGAAGGCTATAGCGCCAACCGTGCACACGTCTGCGCCGTCTACACGACGGATTCCGGGGACGAGGTCCGCTTCATGCGAACGTAAAATTAATTACCCTCGACCATGTTCAAAAATACTTACGTTGCGCGAGCTGTCAGGATTACCCAGACTCTCAAGAGCGAGTACCGCATCAACGACAAGGTTGTGTCGTACAGTGACTACTTGCGCGCGTTTGAAAAGGAGAACCTCATCGTCAAGGCCAAAAACTTTCTCGTCTTCCAGGGTGACCTGACCACGATTGTCACGAGCAAGCCCGAGGACCTGACCGCGCTCATCGAAAAAGTCAGCGGGTAACGCAAGAGTCACTGCTTGAAAATTGCTAAAAAGTCGTTTTTTTTCTTCTCTAGTTCGGACGAACTCAAAGAAGAGTACAATGCGAGCAAGGTCGAGATGGACAAAGTGAACGAGCATACTCTCCAGACCATCCAGAAGCGCAAATCAATGCAAATTGAGAAGAAACAGTTCCTGGGCCAAAAGGAAGAGGTGGAGCGGTTCGAGCGTCTTCGCGAGGAAAAGGTTTACTATGCACGCAGTGAGAAAAAAAAAAATAATAAAATGTGAATGTCAGCGTCAACATGAGCTCTACCTCGCTCTCGTCCGCCTACTAAAGGTCGACATTCCTATGGAAGCTGACATCGCCGACGTGCAGGCCCTCAGTAAGACTGTGCCCAAGCACGAGGCCAAAAAGGTATTCTTACACTTGGGGGGTGGGGAAACAACACAAAACAAACCAAAAACAAAACAAAACTGAAACACTTGCAATAGAACTCGGCGCAAGAGGTCTACGACCAACGTGCCCGCGACCAAGGCTCTCTCACAAACGAAAAGCTCAAGATTGAGAACAAGATCTCAAAAAAGAAGAAGGAACTGGAGAAAACCGTAAGGATGGCACTGAACGGATGGAAACCCAAAAAAGATTAAATGTTTTTTTTTTTTTCTTTCTTGTAGAGAGATGACCAATCTGCCATCGACTCAAAAGTGGTCTTTACCAAGAGCAAGCTTGAGAAGAAGACAACTCATTTGACTACCAAGCGTGCAGACGCCGAGCACGAGCAGTCGGAAATTGAGGGCATCGAGCAACGTCTGGAGGAGCTCAACCGCAGCATCGACATTTTCAAAAGCAGTATGCTCTTTTTTTTTTTTCTTTTACTTGTACTCATTTACATGTTTCTCCGCCTTGGTAGGCACTGAGAAGAAGCAAAGCAGCATTTCACTCGCAAGCGCCGAACTGGACGAGTACAACAAAAAGTAGGTGGGGGGGGGGGGGGGGGGGGGGGGGGGGGGGGGGGGGGGGGGGGGGGGGGGGGGGGGGGGGGGG
>Ga0302230_10000752_pt1 | contig 24314 bp, 30 predicted proteins | sample II_Palsa_N2_1_FD_193523 | JGI IMG/M metagenome (GOLD analysis project Ga0302230, IMG submission 193523) | Peat permafrost microbial communities from Stordalen Mire near Abisko, Sweden - II_Palsa_N2_1 | ecosystem: Environmental > Terrestrial > Soil > Palsa > Peat permafrost | place: Sweden... | reverse complement strand
GTAATGAAAATATGGGTTTACGCTGTTGCTGTGATATCGGCTTTTGATGTAGCATAAAGGGGGAGAAGCAAAATGCAAGAACCGTTAATGCGATACTTACCGATAACAGGTGATACCGCGGCAATACATGATTAGAAACCATTACATAACCTAATGCTGCACCGCCGAAGCCCGCAAGGCTCCAAATGCCGTGAAAGGTTGTCATGATGGATTTGCTATACATAGCTTGCACGCCTACGGCATCTGTATTGGTTGACAGGTTGAACAAATTGCGTGATGAACCAAAGAAGAACAATATGAGCAGGAACTGCCAGAATTGTGTAGCATAGCCTAACAAACTCAAGCTAAGATTAAAAAATACAGCCCCAAATAACATTAATACACTGCTGCTAAAGCGGCTGAGCAATATGCCTGTAAGCGGCATTGTTGCCAAAAGGCCAACTGGCAGAGCAAACAGCGCCATGCCCAGTTGCGCCTCGTTTAAATGCAGATGGTTTTGGATTGATGGGATGCGTGATGCCCACGTTGTGTAACCAAAGCCGGATATGAAGAAGAATATAGCGGTGGCTATTCTTATGGTTTTGGTAGAGTTGAGTGTTGAATGCAGTTTTGCCACAATTAATAAATATGATAATGCTAAAATAGAATAAAGATGTTTAAATATTGGTGTACGACCAATTTGGAAAACATTATAATATTAGTATTATTGGTTAATGGAAGTAACAACTCAGATTACAGAGGCTGATCATAAAGCATTTTTAAAAGATTATTTTTTTCAGTTCCGGTTTGATGCCTTAATTAAGTTATTCGTGGCATCATTAATAATAAGTTTTATTCCATATATAACTACGCATGATAACTTTATGTGGACAGGTATGCCGTTTTTACGTTGCAACTGTTTTTAATGCTTTGTGTGATCGTTACTTGCATACCCTATTTGATTAACCTTTTCTGGTTTAGTACCACAATTGTAAGATTAATATCTCTGGATGATAAACTGACCATTACAGCATATGCTTCAGGTATTAGTGCTGAAAATAACAATGGATCGGATTTTTATAGATGGGAACAAATAAAACGGATTGTAAATACAAGTAACTATATAAAAATCACTCTAACTAATAAAAACATATTACTTATCCCTAAAAGGGATTTTACTACAATTGAAGCTGGAAACCTTTTTTTATACAAAATAACCAATGGGTTACAGGGTGTTAAAAATCCGGGTAAGGCTCCGCGAAAACTAAGCCCATCTTATTTATGGGGGTTGCTTGGTCTTATACCAGTACTTGGCGCATTTAATGGTCTTATAATGATACTAATGGGGGTGTTTCAATACCGTGACTATAAATATTGCTTTATTGGTTTAATGGGAGTTATAGCGACCATTGGTTTTTTTAAGTATACGGAGTTTACCACTACACATAATCCTCAAGCATCAGGGTTATACGCTGATATGGCTCAGAAGGATTTAAATGACCTGGTTAAAAGTATTGAATTTTATAAGTTTGAAAATAAGCAATACCCTGATAGCTTACAGCAATTAGATAGTTTACAGCCATTAGCATCTATAAATGATCCGATATTAACATTCAGGCATATGCATGAAGATGGGAAGAGGCTGTTTTATTATAAAAGGCTAGGAAACAAGTACACGCTATTTTCATCAGGCTTGGATGAGGTTCCGCATACTAAAGATGATATCTATCCTTCAGTTACTATTTCGGATAGCTCAAAAATTGGACTGATAAGAGTGAAATAGCCTGCTTTAACTTCCGCTTATATAATTAACTCACCCCGACTACGCTACGCTTGTCGACCCTCTCTCCACTGCGCGGAAAGAGGGTAATAAAGTTTTTAATATATTATGTAATATATGCTATTTGGCATAATATAAATCATAAAAATAACATATCGTTATTAGTGCCTTCGAATATTTCAGTTTCAACCAATTGGGTGAGGAGGGTTTTGAGCATTGCTTCGCGGGCCCATTGCTGATCGGTGGGGCTGGCATCATCCTGGTACCATTTGATGGGTTCATTAATTTCAATGCGCGCCTTGTAGATAAAATTCTTTTTAGGATGCATTTTGGTGCCTTCGTAGCTATTCAGGTTTTCAGCCTTAATTAATTTGGCGAATTGCTTGAGCGGTAAATCTACCTGCAGGCATTCTTCTAATGAATTCTTGAAATCGTGCTTGTCTTCAAGCCAAAGGGTTAGCGTATCACCGTTAATTTCATGATCGGCAATAGTAATTCGGCTGTAATCGTAATCAACATTAATGATCAGCCACCAAAGGTGGTCTTTTGGTTTTTGTGAAATTTTTATCATAAGGTTTGTTTAGTATCAAGTAGGCTGCATTTTTTTGTAGTATCAAGTAGTTAGTATCAAGTAGCCAGTAGAGCTGCATTTTTAGCTAGTGTAAGCCATGCAAATACTAGTTACTTGATACTAGCGACTAGATACTATCTGCTAAAGCATGGTTTCCAGTTGGGGATATATTTTTGGATGGCATCTATTTCGTGGCTGTATTTGTTACAGGTGGCTTGGTATGCATGGTAGCGTAATAATAATTCGTGATTTGAGGTTTCGGGATTGTTGGTTTCGGTTTTTTGTGTGCTGGTTTGGAGCGCGGAGTAGGCGATGTACATAGTTCAGGTTTTGTGAGCGTTATCACTTTTCGGTCTTAGGTTTAGGATTTGTTAGGCTTAGATAAGGTGTACATTAGCAGAAATGGTCTTCAAATAATGTAATTTCTTTAAATTCTGTATTTTACATTTGGTTTTTATATTTATTTGTTATAGTTTAGCATGTTTACGATACAAATATAAAGAAATATCTTTATTTAATTCAAGAATTGTTGAAAACTTATTTGTGCACGTTATGGAAGATCAATCAAAACCGGGGAAGATAAAAAGGGTGCGCCCTGAGACACTGGAATTTATTATTCTGTACAACCAGCTTAAAGGGAGGGCGTTTAGTGGTAATGGGCAATTGGCTGAAGCACTTGGTTTTAATTCGGCCAGTTCAATAACTGAAATTATTAAGAGCAGGCAGAACATTGATCCTGAAAAGTTAAGGATTTTTAAAGAAAAATATAATGATTTCTTGCTTATAAAGAAATCGACAGAAAATACTGTAATTCAAAAAACTGAAGATGGAATACCTATGTATGAAGTGGTAGTAACGGCCTCGGGTGTAGAAGTTTATAATGATATTAATGATACGCATAGCGTAGGGCGAATGAATTTTCCGGGAATTGAGGAATGTGATTTTGCCTTGCCGGTTTGGGGGCATTCGATGTATCCATATCTGGAAAATGGCTGCTGGGTAGCACTAAAGGTGATACATGATATGAAGATATTGCCCGGCGAAGTGTATTATATTGAGTGGGGCGATTACCGTATGTATAAACGCTTGCTGGCCGGTGATAATGAGGACGAAGTGATTGCGCATTCGGATAATACGACCGAGATGGTGGGCAACCGATTGAAGTATGCGCCATTTGTGGTGAAAATATCGGAGATCAAGAAGTTGTGTTTGGTGAAAGATATTCATAAGAAGCATAATCATTAGCCCCCCAACCTCCGTTATACAACGAAGGGGTTTTTGATTGGGATGCGGAATCGTTATATTTAAGCTCAATTTTAAAAAAGCAATCCTATGGCAGAAGTGATTCAGTTTCCTTACAGTAAAAAATCAGGGTACGCGGGTATAGCGGTGCTGGTTGTTTTTATTTCTTTACTGCTTATTACTTGTATAAAGAATTATAATGCACATGACTTGCTGGGTACAATTGTGTTCGGTTTTTTTGTGGCATTGCTGCTTGCTGTATTAGGCCTAATGATATTTACCCGGCTTATACCGGCGCTGAAGGGCGAGATAGCGCTTGAATTGGATGAGAACGGTGTTAAAGATTATATCCGCAATATTATACTTGACTGGAAGGATGTGGAAGATATTGGGCTTAAGCCTGGGCGAAGTAGCGCCATGCTGATATTCGAGCTGAAATTTGAGTCGGACTTTGGTAGCAGGGTGGCTGTATCATTGCGCTGGGTTGAAGGAGTTGATAACGAGATCTACAATACCGTACTTGCTTATTTTGATGAGGCAGAGGGAATTGTGCGGGAAGATTAGTTGATTTGATCGCATGGTATCGCTCATAGTCGCTATGGCCTATTTCTTTTGTCTTGATACCACAGGTGTTCGGAAGATTATTTTTTATTCCCTCCCATGGGAGCGTGCGGCTGGATGAGCGGTGGCAGGGAGGTATGATCAGCACATTTGTAAACCCCTTCCTTCCCCGGGGAAGGAATCGCACAAGGCCGGGCTCTTTTCACATCTTCCGAACACCTATCGTCTTGATACAAAAGAAACAAAAGATCAATACAAAGGGGATGCTTTCACCCGCAAGGCCATACTCCTGGCTCGTCCCCTTTGTCGGTTGAGCCTACGCTCCGTATCTCGCAATTATGCGTTTTATGATTTCTAAGGTTCGATTTCGGATTTAATTAAAATACTTTCATTCTGATCTTTTTGAATTTTTATTTTTGGGACTTTAATTCAAAATATGATCATCCGCCTTGCTACTTTACATGATATTGAACCTATAATGCAACTGATATCACAAGTTGTACCGGTAATGAATGCTTCGGGCAATTTTCAATGGGATAGTACCTACCCAAATGCTGATGTTTTTAGCAATGATATTACCCTTCAACAGCTATGGGTGGCCGAAATTGATGGCAGCGTTGCCGGAGTAGCTGCTATTACCACCGATCAGCAGGCTGAATATGCCAGTGTGGGTATGGACATTACCCAAACTGCAATTGTTACGCATCGCCTGGCCGTAGGCTTGGATTATCGCGGGTTGCATATTGCCGAAGCACTTTTAAAACAAGCTGAGGTAGTGGCGCAAACGCGCGGCATTCATATTTTACGTATTGATACCAATAGCAACAATAAAGCAACACGCAAGCTGTTCCCGAAGCTGGGTTATGAGTATACCGGCGAAACAGGATTTAACTTTAGGCCGAACCTGCGTTTTTATTGTTACGAGAAGATTTTAGGGTGAGTGGGTCTTAGTCTAATGAGGTATAGCGGAATAAAAAAGTGTATTCATAGGTTTTCTTCACCTATGCCGATAGTCTATTTTTGCATTTATTATATTATAACCAGCTATTTATTAAGCTTTTAATATATCAACATTAAGGAATTGTATAGTTTTTTTTCGATAAAATGATTCAATCAATAAACATTTAATAAAGAATTAACTTAAAGGATATTTATTTCTCAATTTTTTTGTTTAACTGAAAAGTTATTTATAAAAGAAAGTTTGGTTAACGTTTTTACGAAATTTTGAAACTAAAAAAAATTAATTTCGTTTAATCAAACATTATACAAAACACTAACAATCAAGTGTTTTTAATCGGATAATAATATGGACCCAATAACGCTGCTTATAATTCTTGTAATTATTGCCTCTGCAATAATATTAGATTTTTACAAACGTCAACAAGACAGGATAACCAATCATTTGCATACTGATAACTTGAAACAGCTGCTCACCATTACGGCACTCGACTATAAACTTGGCCAAATGGATGACGTAAGCGAAGACGACAGGCAGTTAATCGCTGCCCAAATAACGCAACTGATAAGCAGTTACGACAATGCTGAAATACCAACTGAAACTTTTAAGAATCAGATGGATAATTTGCTTCAATAAACTTAATTAACCATAAGATTGTAAATAAAATTAAAAACAATTGCGACTGTTTAAATGTCCGTATATTGCATAGGCAATAATTTAGTGGGAGTGCCGTTTGATTAGCGGGACATATTATTTACTATTTAGAACACGGGCACATGGAGATTATGTTTTATTTTATAGTGATAGGGGTTGTAGCCGCATTTTTGTTATTGGTGTTTGACACACAACAAAATTACAGATTAACTCAAATTTTAAATGAAGTCAGGTATATACAGCCCTTGTTTATACTGAGATCGGCAGAGCAAAAATTGAATACCTTAAATACTTTGCTATACGGTAATATAGTTTTAACCAGGGAAGGTAACACGGTTAGAAAAGGCCAGGTTAATATTAATGAAAGCGCCCGCCAAATTATAGCATCGCAGCTTAATACATTAACAAATAATTATAAAGCGGGCAGGATAACGCTTAAAAACTATCATTGCCAGCTTAATGAACTGCTTGCAACTATCAATAGAGTTAAGGGATTAAATTTTGAGGAGATCAAATAATAAAGTCGCCTGAAGCAGTAATTATTTATCAATAAATCAATCATTTCACTTTTATAGCGAGTTTGTTTATTATTGCAATCAAATGTCTGACGAAGCAATAGTAAAACGGCTAAAAGTAATTGTTAAGGAGCATGGCGGCCAGCTTGCCCTTGCTCATGCCATTGGTGTTGACCAGGGTTTTATTAGTAAGGTGATCAATAAAAAGCAGGAGATGAGCTATTACCTCATCCGTAAGCTGTGTTTCCAGTTAAAGTACTCGCCCGAGTGGTTGATACTGGGTACCGGTGAAAAGATCATTAATAAGCCTGAATCGGCTAAGCTAATTACGGAGATACAAATGCTGCGTACTGAGGTTGATATTTTACACGCCCGCATGCGTGCTTACGAAATTGAGTTAAAAGAACTTAAAGAAAGCTACCCGTTAAAACAGCAAAAAGCAGGTTAAATAATCCCATTAAATTATATTTAACTACCTGCAAACGCTTCGCTGTTAATATTGAACTTTTCGTTTAAATCTGTTTATGCCTGCCGAACATACAACTATACTTGTAAGCAATGAGGCTGCAACTATGATATGGCTTAGGGGGATAGTATTTGGGGGTGTTGAAAACAGCATACCAACATCGGGTAGGAACGTGCCAATGATAGGTAAAGTTAAAAACATGCGAAATATTATTAAATCTTCCATATAAATACCAGTTAACGTCATAAAAGAAATAACATTAACAATGATTTGTTTTGAGATTTATTAATTTTTATCTAATTGGTTGATATTAAGATAAATAAAATCACATTTTGCTCAATTAAATGTAATTAAGCTTTGCTGTGTTGTTTTTGCTGGCGGTATAGGTATATGGCACCAAATACTAAGGCAATTATAGCTAATAGCCAGACATAAGTATCAAGCGGGCAATTGCCATAAGGGTCGTCGCCATCGCATGGTAAGGGTGGGTCGGTAGTTTGTGCAAAGGAGAGCACAGGTATAAGTATTAAACTACAGAACAATAAAAGCCCTGCTTTATAAAAGAAACTAAAATTACTCCTTGCCCACTTCAGCATTATTTATGATATGTTATTTTAATTTGTTTTTACAAATTTTGATTTTCCAACTAAGCTACCATTATTGGTTTTTAATTCAATTATATAAATACCAGTTGCATATGAAGTAATGTCTTCGGTCCAACTGTTTGCATTTACAGACCTGTGTACGATTAATGCACCCGAAGTGTTATAAATATTTGCAAAATAATTTGGCGCAACGGTACTATTTGTGCTAACTGTAATAGTTATTAATTCTTTTGACGGGTTGGGATAGATAGAGAAAAGACCACCTACAGAAACCGGATCATAGACAATAGTAATTGGCGATGAATAGGTGATATTGCCATTTATATCATTTTGTTTTAAGCGGTATATATTGCTGCCTGTTACCGGGTTTTGATCTGTATAATTATAAAGGCTACTGTTGTTACTTTGCAATGAATCCAGCGCTACGTATTGGTTACCTGTTGTTTGTTTTTGCAATACAAAGCCTGTGTAATCGCCCTCATTATAGGTTTTCCAATCTAATTGTACACCGCTGTTAACTTTTTGGCCTGTGAATGATATGAGCTGGTAAGGGGGTAATGGTTTTCTTTCGATAGCCAGTACGAAACGGTTATGGTACGCTGCCGTATCTGCAACAGTAAAGTTAAAGTTGTATGATTTGTAATGCGCTATGTCTAGTGAATCGTTTTTTGAATTATCAACCAGGTATACATTAAAAGCAGATGTATCAATATTCACAAGATCTTCTAATTGTAAACAATATAAACCGTTGCTTGTAGCCTTTACATATAATTTAATTCGTTTACCCTTTGTGTAATCTCCCAATGCATTTATAGATGTACGCATATTGTCAGATGTAAAGCTTGATAAATAAACTTCAGGAGAAAGACCGTCCAGATCGAAGGAATCATTTTTATCATAAGTATCTAACCAGTCATTTCTAAAATATATGCCGCATTCATCATAAACTAAGCTATCCTGCATCAACTTCAGATGCAAACTGCCCGATACGTTAGTTGCAAGTGCATAATTTGTGACCGCTGCAGGTTGTTTAAGACTTAAATACGTTGGAGACGGAAATGTGGCAACGCCATTTGTTGCTGCAGCTTTTTCAGCTTCGTTAAATGCAAAAGTATTGGTTGTGCGTGTAGAAGATACGCTTATATAAAAGCCTTGCCCACTTGCAACATATTGTGTGCCCCCTACAGTTGATGAACCGGAACTAGCTGCATTATAAGTTGGGAAATTATTTGAGCCTACCTCGTTAAGCTGGTAGAAAGTAGAACCAATAGTTGTTTTGTTATCCTGGTAAACCTGATACAAATTAAGTGTTGATGGATAGGGATTGCCTACCATCGTAAGGCCAGGGACAACAGAGTTAGTTCCTGTTGTATAAGTTAATGTTTGTGTTGGCGCTGAACCCCATATATACAATGGTATTGTGCCTTGATTTATATACCCGGTTGCGGTAATAGTACACTGTGCTGCATATGTAGAAGTTGGCGGATTTGTTTCGCCGGTACTCGGGCCCACATAATAAAGTAAATAACCATTGCCTGCCGGTATACTAACGCCCGACCCAGCTGTATAACCAGTAGCTGTACTAACTGTGGTTACACTGTAAGGGGTACTGGTAGTTGCCGAAGAAATTCCAACATTTTTTCCGGATGTAAAGGTAGTATTAGCATTAACACCGGGTGTAATGCTTTCGCGGTATAAATAAATAATAGGATTACGATTTGTATTGGTTAAACTGGTACCCGTAGTACCTGCAATATATGCGCCAGGTATTGAATTTACTGTGGCTCCCAAATATCTTATATCAATAACATTTGAACTGCCTGGTGTAACCGAGGATGTGTTTACAGGGCATGACAAAAGGCGGTAATTGCGATAGGTGTTGTTAGTTGTATTACCTGTTATATAACGTTGCGCATTTACAATACCTGTAATGGCAGCAGTTCCACCTGAAGGTATGGCTGCTATAGTAGCAGCCCCCGTGGCATCTGATAATAAATTAAAAGTGCCGGAATTTGTTAGTGTACTGGCATTATTATTAAGGCTTATAACGGAGGTTGGTCCGGCTGAAAATGTACCACTTGCATTTATTGTCGATGCCCCACCAATACTTAATATACCGGGGCCATTGAGTGTTCCAACTCCTGATGAGTTAACGGTCATTCCGTTAGAGACAGTTAGTGTTTTACCTGAACTGATTGTTAACTGAGGAGTATTATTAGGGCCAAATATTAATTTACTAATAGATTGCGATGTGCTTATAGTAGGTTGAGTATTTGCACTATAGTTTGGGTTGGCAATCACTCCTATTCTTACCTGATCGTATTGCGTAGGTGAAGAACTGAGCGAGCCATTATTTAGATTTCTGTAATTAGAAACATCTGTAAATGATGTAGATGAAAAACCTTCCCAGTCATAAGTTACACCAAGATTAATTGTTGAACCTGTAAAGTTGGTAGGGCTGTAGCTTCCAGTTGATGCCACGACCTCAGCGAAAAAGCCCTGAGATGTATTAAAGGAAAATTGTATACTGGCATCACTAGATACGTTTACATTATCATAATTCATTGTTATAAAATAGTACATTATCGTGTTGCTATTGTTGGTAATTCCGGATGATGGTGTAAAAGTTATCCCATTGCCACCAAAAGCATTTGTATTCATTGTTCCTGCTATAGGAGTGGAATTAGCATAGACAGCAGTTGTGCCACTTGACATTGAACCTGTACTAAAATAATTACCGGGCGCAATGGACGACATGAAATTAATTGAATTTATAGTAGTGGTACCAGTAACACTTATACTAAAGGCAAAGACAACAGCTTTATCGCCATAGTTTATAGTAGTTGCAACTCCATTGGTAGCAGCAGTATTGCCTGCGACAACAACTGTAACTGATGCTGTAGTACCTGATACTAATCTATTATTTCCCTTTGTATGAGTAACTGTTGATAGAATATCTGAATGAGCGTATGCGGGTTTCGCTGTTAGGCAACTAATTAAAAATAGTATAACAAAAACGTTTTTTAGTAATCGTGTTTTCAATTGTTTAGGGGTTAGTATCTCAATAATACTCAAAAATTGTGCTATTACAATAAAAATTGATAAAATGCATTGAGTTTTGCCTAATAGTACATTATAGATAAACTTTTTGTAGAAATATTGCCTATTTGTTAAAAATAATGAAAAATTGGAGGTGGGAATCCGGGCTTAATAACCTCATATGTGGGGTGTTGTTTCCCCGGTTGGGGTTGTTTATTGCTATAAAAAGGCGTTGTAAATGCAAGCATATCTGCAGTTGCACTTACGCTTCGGGTACCTTAGCACACTCTCGTTATCTTGATCTTATGGCTCTGACCACCCTGCGATTTCTTCGGGCGGCGTAGTAGTCGCTTGTTACTAATATGGCATAAATTACGCCGGGTATCCACCCGCATATGGTTAGTATAATGCTAAGGATAAATGAACCAATGCGGCCCGTTGTTAAAACTGCGGCTGGTGGTAGTATGAAGCAAAGGAAGTAGCGCATGGTATAATATTTTATTAATTAAAGTTATTTATAATTTGATTGAATTTGAAATAATATGTTACAGGTTTGTTGCATTTACTTGTCGCTTGGTATCGCTTACCGCTATGGCCTTTTACTTTTTTCTTGATAAAAAAGAGAAACAAAAGATCAATAAAGAGGGAATGCTTCCGCGCTCGAGCCATACTCCCGGCTCGCCCCTTTTGTCGGGAAGGCCTGCGTTTTTGGGGAGTGGGGTGGGTCAAAAGTCAAAAGTCAAAAGTCAAAAGTCAAAAGTCAAAAGTCAAAAGTGTTAGGTTCTTCCTGGCTCTTGATTCTCAGTTCTTGACTCTATATTCTATAAATTGATCGCTTTGCCTTGTTGGGGGAAAATGAGGTTCAGGCGTAGTTTGTTTTCGGCTGCAAGTTGTATTTTTATTTTGCTGATGCTTGTTTGCGGGGGTTTAAGGTGGGTGATGATCACATTAAATCCTTTAAGCGCATCCTGTCCAGTGAGTGCGGCCAGGTCGTCCATTTCCGTCATTAGTAAGTGCGGGGTTAAGTGGCCAAACAGGGTTTTATCGGGTTGCTCATTGGGGAATGAGGTTTCAATCATAATTGCTTTCAATTTTTTGCTTTTTACCAGTGGGGCAATGGCTAGCCACAGGTTATGCAGGTTGTGGCTTTTTTCAACGTCGTCGGCACCGGTATCGCCCAGGTAGAGGATATAGGTTCCATTATTTTCAAGCAAAAATGCAGTACTTGTCAAATTAGAGTGACTTAGCGGGAAGGCCCGGGCCGTCATGGTAGTGTTTTGGATATGGGTAAGGCTATCGGGTGTAAGTGCCTGGTAATGGTATTTTTTTAGTGCCGGGGCTTCGCCTTCATCAGCAAAATTGGCCCAGCTTTCCCAGGTGAAATAGTGTGTTTTGATGGTTTCGATACAACTGGCGAGGGCATAGATATTCTTCGTCGTGTCATCGGGCGAATTGATGATGAGCCCTGCAATATGATCCAGGTGGGCATGCGAAATAAAGTAGCCTTTGATGTAGCGTCTCAGCACCTGTTCAGCCGGGATGGAAAAGACTTTGTTATCTATGGCCTTCTGAATGCCGTAGTGCAATGTGCCCGCATCAAGGCAAACATAACTGTTACTGCCTGCCGGAGCAACCATATAGGCCGAAAGATTGCTTTCATCAATTCCACCCAAAACGCCAAGCGGCACTATTCTGAAAGATTCGCTGCCTTTGGTTTGTGCCAAAACCGAAAAAGGTATCAGCAAAAAATATAAAATAATGAAGAAACGATGGTTACGAAACATATTTTCAATAGCTATTAATTTTTTAATTTTGACAGATCATATGAAAACCAGTCAAATTGCTGCAAAGGCGGTTGTCCGCCTATTTTTTTTCTTGTTGCTTATCGCACTCGTGCCGTATTTTGCGGGCAACAATGCCAAATTACAAAATTTTAATTTTGTGATCCGCCATAAATGGACAATGATTTTTCCGGCTATACTTTTAGGTGGTTTTATAGGCTTACTGGTTTTATGTACCGTTAAAAAGTACAAAGAGATTGACCTGAACTGGCTGCTGGTAGTTAATACATTGGTATTGATTGCTTATGGTATGGCGATCTTTATTAAAGTTTATCAGGCAGTAGGGTAAGGTGAGTAAGTTAAAAGTTAAAAGTTTAAAGTCAAAAAGTCGCACACTTTAGCGCAAGTTTTGTGAAGAGGTTGTGTGGAGACGACTTGTGCTTTTTAACTTATCACTTGGTATCGCTTTCCGCTATGGCTTTGTTCGGTGTCTTGATACCACAAGTGTTCGGAAGATGTGAAAAGAGCCCGGCCATGTGCGATTCCTTCCCCGGGGAAGGGAAGGGAAGGAAGGGGTTCACAAATGTGCTGATCATTGCGCATAGACCCCTCCCTGCCACTGCTCATCCAGCCGCACCCCTCCCATGGGGGCAATAATGAATTACTTTACACAAGGGTAAAACAAAAGCCATCAAGATATTCAAAATACGAAAGTTGCTCCCGTTGAAGATTTAAGGAATGGCCATTCGCTTAAGTCAGAGGGGGCATTTCGATTAATAGGCTTTTAAAACCTGAAATTACATAATTCATTTTCTCACTCAATTCATTTAGTTCTGTTATCGAATATTTGGCAGGCTTATATTTACCAGATTTATATTTTTTAAAAACAAGTGTAGATATCTTCGTTCCCAATGGTGTGTCAATACTTTCACATTTATCTAATTCAATTTCATAATGAGCGAAAACGTTACGGTATGGGGTTATGTCTTGTAGGTTTTGAACGAACGGCTTATGTTCAGATTTGAATTTCTTATAGTGGTCTTTTAATAATGCAAATACCATCGTTTTTTTCATTTCAAAGGTTATTCTTTCAGTGAAAAACAACAATTCACACAATTCATTTTTACGTTCAATGGTTGCACAAAAATGATTCGATAAAAAGTCATCCATCTTTCTTTCGACTTCAATAGTATTAGCTATAATAATGCCTCTCATTGCAATGACATCATACTCGAAAGGGGTTGGCAGTTTCATTTTAGGCATATTGTTTTTTATTAGACTATTTTACACAACTTATTGATATACAAATATTTATTTCTTAAAACACTTGTATTTGTGGTTTTTGATGTTATAGCTTTGTGTTATGATTAATGCAATAGATAGTGATATTCATATTAAAAGAACGATTCCAACATTAAAGGGATTATCAGATGTAGAAATTGAGACAAGATTTGAAGATTTTTTTAGCAAAGTTGATATAAAACGTATTGAAAAATTACACGGTGAGCCATTCGCCTCTTATAGAAAAGAGCTAATGAAACAATCATTTATAAAAAATGATGGCTATTATTATCCACCAGATGTATGGCCTGATAAATACCCTAAAAATTTGAAAGATACATCATTCTTTCAAAGTAAATAAATCAAAATTATTCGGTTCTTTTGAACCGCTATAATCAACATCAACAAAGAAATTAATAAATATCTTAGCTATTTTTAAGTCATCAGTTTTAAGACAAGTTGAAAATTTGTTACCGTCTATTTTTTCATAAACTGCAAAATTATCTGAATGCCCATAAGCTGCATTCATTTTATCAATAAAAGTGTCGATAAAATCTTTGCGGAAAACGTGCGAGGTAAAAAGATACCAATTCATAATGTTAAGCTTAAGGGTTTAAGCAATAAATCTAAACAAACATTTTCTATCTTGTGTAAAGTAATTCATTATTGCCCCCATGGGAGGGAATAAAAATAATCTTCCGAACACTTGTGGTCTTGATACAAAGAACCAAAACTTAGCGTAGCTATCTTATAAACATCAATCAAAAATAATTAACTGATGAATAAATCAAGATAAAATGGATGCTTCCCCGCTCGGGGCCATACTCGCGGCCCACCCATTTTGTCGGTGAGCCTGCGTGCTTTTGATGGGTCATTGGTAGGCCCTACTCGGTTTTCATCTTTTTCTCGGCTGATTTTTTGTATTCGTATTCGCCGCCTAGTAAAAATCCCCAGGGTTTCAGGCTTTCTATCCGGTCAAAAATGATCTTCATTATGGCAATGGTTGGGATAGAGAGGAACATGCCCGATAGCCCCCATATCATCTCGCCAAAAACAATTCCTAAAAAAGTGATCAGCGCGTTCAGGCGTACTTTTGAACCTACAATGGTAGGCAGTAACAAATTTGAATCGATAGCATGAATACATAATACACTAGCGGCTACTTCAACCATTTGCTTAACGGCACCGGTTGCAAATGTGATGATACTGCTAAGCAGCAAGGCTGAGAATATACCGATGTAGGGTATAATATTAAACAACCCAACTATAAGCCCTAAAAGCACCGCATATTTAACACCTATGAACCAAAAAGCGGTGCAGGCTATTGCCGCAACTACCACCATTTCGAGCAGGAGGCCGAGGATATATTGCCTTAGTATACTTTGGATGTTCTCCACTATATCAAATACAGTTGCTGAATTTTCTTCATTAAAAACCCATATTATAAAACGGAGCAATAGCCTGCGGTAGAACAGGATAAAGAAGGTGAATATAAGTATGAATGCGTAAAATAGCATGAGTGATGATATGGCTCCGAAGGTTGTACCCAAAACATCAGTACTGGCGGCAAGTATCTTTTTGGTGGTATTATTTACATAGGTCATCTGTTTTTGAGCGTTTATATGTAACGCGCTTGATATCCAACCCTGTAAGTCGGTTACAGATTGCTGTACCTGGCTTTTTAGCTGCGGCCAATCGCTGGCGAGGCTGGAGATTTGTGAGCTTACCAGGTAAACAATAAAGCTTATAAAACCAATCAACAAGAGTATGGAAAGAAAAGATGACACACTACGTGGCATGCGGCACTTTTTTTCAAAAAAGTTGGAAACGGGTAGTAAAAGTATGGCAAATAAAAAACCGAACATCAATGGGTCAAGTACTTCTTTAGCTTGTATAACCAGGTAACCCAGGGCAATGATGCCAACTAGTACTAACGAAAGCTTTTCATAAAAAGGCGTGATATTTTTTTTTACTGGCATAAGCTGGGGATATGAGTTTAGTAACGCGCCGGTTATTTATATGTTTTGAAGTTAAGTATTATTGAGCCACAAATAAAATTAATTAACAAATGTTTTTGGCGGATGTTATTGTAGTGCTTTTGGCAAATATTTTGCATGAGTTAACATCATCTACTTAAATAAAAGCATTATGACAAAGTATTCGGAAAAAGCAAGCGATAAGGTTGAGAAAACCATGCATGAAATGAAGGAAGGCACGCTAAAAAGCGGCAGCGGTAAAAAAGTTACCAGCCGGAAACAAGCTGTAGCAATTGGTTTATCAGAAGCGCGGAAAGAAGGTGCGAAGGTACCGAAGAAGAAATGAGATTCAACAATCGTCATTGCGAGGTACGAAGCAATCTTCTATACTGTACAGAGTAGCCTTTAGAGTCGATCTGCTTACGTAGATTGCTTCGTACCTCACAGCAATGACGCTTTTGAGTAACTACTTACCTGTAAAACTATCCATAATCTTCATTAAAACTATAGCTTCCTCAATAGAGCAGGGATTTGGACCTTCGCCTTTAAAATAGGCTACGATCTTTTCTATCATAGGCTGCTGAATATGCTGCGGATGAGTGAATTCGATAGTCTTTTCTTCGGTTTCAGTTTTTAACGTTACATATTTCCCGAAGAACGGAAAGGTGATCTTGCCTTTTGTGCCGATAATTTCGCAGGTGTCGGTGGTTTCACTTTCGGCTACATTGAAGCACCAGGAACCGTTGACAACCACTTTGTTTTTGAATAATATTTGTCCGCATACATGATCATCGGCAGGGGTGGCATTGGATTGGTTTAGTGAGAATCCCTTATAATATTCAGGTTCGCCAAAATAAAGCAACATCAAATCAAGCTGGTGAGGGGCGAGATCATGAAAATAACCACCGCCCGATAATTCGGGCTGCACCCGCCAGTTGGTTTCCACATCGGCAACCAGTGCCGGTTTACGACTTTGCCACATGCGGATCTGCACGGTACGCACATCGCCTATGGCATTACTATCTAACAGCGATTTAACATGCAAAAACATAGGTACTGCCCGGCGATAATGAGCAACGGTTAGTTTTAAACCACTTTGTTCAACGGCATCGGCCATTTGCTGCGCTTCGGCGGCATTGCGTGTTACTGGCTTTTCAACATAAACATTAAAGCCTTTTTTTAGGGCATCGAGCGCATAGGGTAAGTGTGAAGCTGGTGGGGTGGCTATATAAATGGCGTTTAAGTCGGCATCATTTAGCAATTGTTCAGCATCGCTGTACCATTTGCCCACTTGGTGCCTTTGGGCGTATCGCGGCGCATAACGGCAATTAAATTACTGCCTGCAACCTTGTTAAATGCAGGCCCACTTTTTATTTCGGTTACATCGCCGCAACCTATTATACCCCAGTTGATGTCGCTCATGGTGGCCCCCTCTAATCTCCCCCGGTAGGGGAGACTTTTAATTTCATTTAGTAATTTTTTTAAAGCCCTCCCTACCGGCGAGGGTTGGGTGGGGCTTATTTCAATATCTCCTCAATTTGTGCCAGTTCAGCTTCAGAAAATACGATGTTATCAAGGCATTTCATTGAATCAGCTAATTGCTCAGGTTTGCTGGCACCTATCAGTACCGATGTTACACGCGGATCTTTTAATATCCACGATAACGCCATTTGTGCCAGCGTTTGGCCACGGTGTTTAGCCAGGTCGTTCAGTTTTTTGATCTCATCCAAACGTTTTTCGGTTATCTGGCTGGTTTGTAAGAATCCGGTTGATTTTGCCGCGCGTGAATCTTCAGGAATACCATGCAGATATTTATTGGTAAGCATGCCCTGCGCTAATGGCGAAAATGGGATACAGCCAACGCCTTCAGCGCCTAATACATCCATCAAACCACCTTCAACCCAGCGCTCAAACATAGAATATTTGGGCTGATGGATAAGGCAGGGTGTGCCCAATTTTCTTAAAATTTCAATAGCATCTTTAGCGCGGTCGGCAGGGTAATTAGAAATGCCCGCATATAATGCCTTGCCCTGACGCACGATAAGGTCAAGCGCAGCCATAGTTTCTTCGAGCGGTGTTTCCGGATCGGGACGGTGATGGTAAAAGATGTCTACATAATCCAGGTCCATACGTTTCAGGCTTTGATCCAAACTAGATACCAGGTATTTTTTTGAACCCCAGTCGCCATAAGGTCCATCCCACATCGTGTAACCCGCTTTGGTCGAAATGATCATCTCATCGCGGTAGCCACGGAAATCCTCTTTCAATATCCGGCCAAAGTTTTCTTCAGCTGATCCCGGAGGCGGGCCGTAGTTGTTGGCTAAGTCGAAATGGGTAATGCCGCTATCAAATGCCAGGTGTAATATTTTACGATAATTTTCGGTTACATCAACATGGCCAAAGTTGTGCCATAAGCCTAGCGATACCGCTGGTAGCATGATACCGCTTTTACCGCAACGGCGGTATTGCATATTTTTATATCTGTCGGGAGAAGGTACATATGTCATAAATGAATGATTGAATTGGAGTTATTGTAGAGACGCAATACTTTGCGTCTGAGTATTGCGTCTCTACGGGAGTAAAAATAGAATTTTTAAATTTACCTGAAGCGGATTTTTTGCCACAATTAACTTACACAATTAAATTTTTTTTAAAAATATTTGCGAAGCCAAATGGTTGCGTTTATATTTGCAACCAATAAGTTGCAAATGGTATGAGAAGAGATATTATCAAAACAATTGCTGAGCCAACGCGCAGGGCAATTATCGCGCTGCTGGCTTTACAGGTAATGACATCAAATTCTATTACGGAGCATTTTGACAGCATCCGGCAGGCCATATCGAAACATATAAAAATTTTAACAGAATGTGAGGTTGCTCGACAGCAACAAACGGGCAGAGAAATATATTATCATTTTAACCCTAACAAGATGAAAGAAGTGGACAAATGGCTGGATCATTTCCGTAAATTATGGGGGGACCGTTATTACCAGTTAGACCACGTATTAAAGAACCTATAAATAAAAAGTATCATGACAAAGAATACATTATTTAAAAAAGACGTGGCCAACAAAAGGCTGTATGTTACACGAGAGTTTGACGCGCCCGTTGAAAAAGTATGGAAAGCCTGGACAGACAGCCAACTGTTAGACAAATGGTGGGCACCAAAGCCGTGGCGCGCTGAAACCAAAACGATGGATTTTAAAGAAGGTGGCGCATGGCATTATAGAATGGTTAGTCCGGATGGTATTTTTCAATGGAGCCTTGTACGTTTTACAACCATAGCAGCAGGAAAAAGCTTTAGCAGTACTTGTATATTTTGTGATGAACATGGCAATATTGATAGCAACATGCCTGTTATGTATTGGCTGGTTGAATTTGGAGCGACAGGTGCAGGAACAAAGATATAGGTTGAGCTCAAATTTGATAATGAGGCTGATATGGAAAAATTAATCACCATGGGTTTCGAAGGTGGTTTTACTATGGGGCTTGGAAATCTGGACGAATTACTGGCAGAATAATTACGATCAGCATTTATATACAGCTGTCTTCACAAAAAGGAGACGGCTTTTTTATTTTGTAACATTTAAATACCCTCCGTATCTAACACGGCATAAAAATAAACTGGTATATTGTTGTGATGGATTTTGAACAGATATATTCCTTGTATTCGCCCCAGATATTCAGGGTGTGCATGGGTTATATTAATGACCGGGAGCAGGCAAAGGATTTGACACAGGAGACATTTATTTCGGTTTGGAAGAATCTGTCGACGTTCAGGAATCAATCTAAGATAAGTACCTGGATATTCCGGATAGCCACCAATAATTGTTTGCGGGCGTTAGAAAGATCAAAACGGGTGATGACCACGGAATTGCCATTCCATTTGCCCGACCAGCCGCATGAGGAAACTCAAGAAGAGAAACTTACCTTTTTATACAACTGCATTGCCGAACTGGAAGAGACGGAAAGGATCATTATTTCGCTGGTGTTAGAAGATCTGCCGCAGGCTGAAATTGCAGTTATTGTTGGTTTGAGCACAGTTAACACAAGGGTGAAGATCCACAGGATAAAAGAGAAACTCGCTATTAAATTTAAATATCATGGACAATTTGAATGATTTAAAAGCGATATGGCAAACGGCTAATACTGACGATCTGCCTAAATCAGCAGAGATGTTGCGGCTGGTTAAGAAGTTCCGCAACCAAAGGCTGTTTAAAAAAATACTACTGATCGTTTCGGCAATCTTGCTGTTGGCGATAATGATAGTAGTTATGTTTATCTACAAATCAACCATGCTCACTACTCGTATTGGCGAAGTGCTGTTTGTTATTGCCTGTGTTATACTGGTAGTTACCAATACCCGGTCGCTCAAAAGATTTATTGATCTGAAGGATTGCAGCAACAAAGATTTTATTGAATTTTTGGAGCAAACCCGAAGAAATCAAGTGTATTTTTATACACGTACACAGGTTATTGCATTGTCTGTTTGCTCATTAGGATTGGTGCTTTATCCTTATGAGTTTGTGCATGCAAATATGGTTTGGTTTATTGGTATGTATGGATTTGTTGCACTGTATTTGGGCATAATATGGTTTATAGTGAGGCCACGGGTATTTAAAAGGGAAGCAAGAAAATTAAACGAGACATTAAAACGACTGAAAAAAATATCGAACCAAATTAAATAGTATAAAGATGAAATTAAAAAAATTACCCTGGACAATAAGGCTGTTAATTGCGTTGGGTTTAGTAATGACAATCCTACCCACCATATTTAATGAATACATCAAAATCCCAGACGGCTTACGCGGTGCAATAGTTGGTTTTGGTTTAGGTTTGGAGATCGTCGGTTTGTTTAGGGCAAGTAGATTTAGGAAGGCAGGAGCATTGGGTTGTGGAGTGCAGGAAAGTTCAGACAATTAAAGCATAGGCCTGTGCGATTCCCGCCTAGGGGCGGGAAAGGGTTTATTGGAATTCCGTAGAAACCCTTCCCTGCAATTGCACAATCTTGCGCGCCCCTCCCAGGGGAGGGAATGCTTTTATTTTGTAATAAGTTACACTACTTCCGCCACCACAAAAGTGCTTCCACCCACAAATACCAGATCATCCTTAGTGGCTTTTTGCTGCGCTGATAAAAACGCTGCTTTTACGGTTTGATGAGTTTCGCCATGCAAGCCAAATTCTGCCGCTTTCTGTTGCAGGCTTTCGGCATCCAATCCGCGGGGAATGTCGGGTTTACAAAAGTAATAGATAGCATCTTTGGGTAACATGCTTAGTACTTTGCTAATGTCCTTATCGTTTACCATACCTATTACAAAATGAAGCTGTTGATATGGTGTGGCGGCAATGTTTTTTAATACTTCCTGTATGCCTTCGGGGTTGTGGCCGGTATCGCAAATTGTTAATGGGTTTCTACTTAAAACTTCCCATCTGCCGTGTAATCCGGTTAGCATTTTTACCTGACTTACGGCGGTTTTTATATGTTCATCAGTAATAGCAAAACCCTGCAAACGCAACTGCTCCACTGCTGATAATACCGTTTTTATGTTTTTAAGCTGATAAATGCCAGTTAAATCAAGTTGTAAGTTGAAAGTTGAAGGTTGAAAGTTTTTTTTGTGGATGGTTAAATCAGGTTGTGAATTGTGAGTTGTGAGTTGTGAGTTTTTGCGGACTGTTAAATCTAACAATTCTAAGTCTTTTACTTTCAACTTTGAACCTTCAATTTTCAACTCATCAACGTTCCATTCATCAGATGCAAAACTAATATCTGCTTCCTGTTGAGCGGCTTTGCGCAGAAATATGTCGGCAACTTCGGGTTGATGCTCGCCGATGATAACCGGGATGTAGTGTTTGATAATACCTGCTTTTTCAGCAGCGATGAGTTGCAGGGTATCGCCGAGAATATTCATGTGGTCCCAGCCAATATTGGTGATTACGGAGAGTAGCGGGGTAATGATATTGGTTGAATCAAGCCTGCCGCCTAAACCAACTTCAATTATGGCAATGTCGACCTTTTCTTTAGCGAAAATATCAAAGGCAAGGCCCACGGTCATCTCAAAAAATGAGGGTTGAATATCCTCAAAATCTGCTTGATGGTCAGCTACAAAATCAATCACCTGCTGTTCGCTTATCATTTGCCCGTTTATGCGGATGCGTTCCCTAAAGTCGCGTAGGTGGGGCGAGGTATATAACCCGGTTTTATAGCCTGCAACTTGTAATATGGCTGCCAGCATGTGCGAGGTTGAGCCTTTGCCATTGGTGCCACCAACATGTACACTTTTAAACCGTTCCTGCGGGTTATGCAGCCTTGCGCACAGTTCAATGGTATTGGTCAGATCCTCTTTATAAGCCGATGTACCTACGCGGGTAAACATAGGTAGCTGGTTGTAAAGGTAATGAAGGGTTTGGGCGTAGTCCATGATGATGGATTATTGAGCAACCAGCGACCGGAACAATTGGATATGCCAGCTATCCTTAAAAGGCACTTCCCATTTGGTTTCCAGTTCAGTTAGGTTTTGAACCATATTGTTGAATACAATGGTATCGGTATTTATGGTTTTATTTACCAGCAATTCTTCAAAAGTATGGCGAGGCACTGAAAGTATTTGTTCATTGCTGCGATAAGCCAGGTTAAACCTGTCGAACAAATTAATGCCGAATTGCTGCTCTATCTGTTTCATGAAATTTACTGATTTATCAATAGAGCAACCGCTGGCACCTGCCTGGCTCTCATCAACAATTAAAATAATAAAGCGGTTGTAACGTATTTCAGCTTTGGCTTTAAGCTGATTGTTATGGGCCGTCCAGCCGATGGTAAAGCTATCGAGTTGTTGTTGTAAAGTGTTAACTTCGGTATCTGATAGTTGCTTGTCAGACTGGTAAATCCACACCCTTGAATTTTCTGAAAATTTCATGCACAAATTTATCATTTTATTAACTTTGTAAAGAGCGGTGTTGTCATGATAAAATCAGTTCTTCAAAAAACCAAAAATTGTATAATTTTAATAGTCGTTGTTTTGCTGAGTTTATTGCATTTTAGCTTTAAACCCGCTATAGATGAAGCGCAATTGCTTGCATGGAGTAATAAGTGCCTCACCGCATCATACGACCCATCCGACGAGCCTAAACTTAAAAAATGGGATTTGGAGTTAACGCCTGATGCTTTTATCAGGCTAAGAAAAACCTATCAGAACGGCAAACAGGAGTATTATTCCTTCCAGTTACATCGATTTGATGATATGAATTATTTGGGTACCACCACTACCGGCACCTTGCAGCTAAAGACAAAGGCTGATGATATTATAGTGCAAACCTATGACGACCCTAAGGGTGATATTGATTCGATGGCTACCCAATTGAACCTGCCGCTTAAAAATATTGAGCCTGAACAATTGGACAGCCTGCTTATGGCACTGAATTATTTTAAAGCGAAGAGTTTATAATCCGTTTGCCCTAACCGTAATTTCAGCTATATCTAATACTTTAATTTCTTCTTCTTTATCGCGGTGTTTTATGCCATCGGTAAGCATGGTCATGCAGAAAGGGCAGGCTGCCGCTACTACGGTTGCATTAATAGAGATAACCTCATCAATACGTTCGTCGTTGATCTCTTTTTTACCGGTTTCTGCTTCTTTAAACATTTGGGCACCGCCTGCGCCACAACATAATCCGTTTGATTTGCAGCGTTTCATTTCAACCAGTTCGGTATCCAATACTTCAAGTGCCCTGCGTGGCGCTTCGTAAATATTGTTTCCACGGCCTAAATAACAAGGATCATGATAGGTGATGCGTTTGCCTTTAAAGCTTTCGCCCCCTTCGGCTTTTAGCTTGCCTTCGTCAATCAATTGTTGGATAAGCTGGCTATGGTGGATCACTTCATAACTACCGCCTAAACCAGGATATTCATTTTTAATGGTATTGAAGCAGTGCGGGCAACCGGTAACTATTTTTTTAATGTTATAGCCGTTGAGCACCTGTATATTGGTTATGGCTTGCATTTGGAACAGAAACTCATTGCCGGCACGTTTGGCGGGGTCGCCGGTGCAGCTTTCTTCAGTACCTAAAATTGCAAAGCTGATGCCTACATGCTGTAGTATTTTGCAGATGTCGCGCGTGATCTTTTGCGCCCGTTCATCAAAACTGCCCGCGCAACCTACCCAAAAAAGTATCTCAGGTTCTTTACCTTCAGCAACTAATTCGGCCATAGTGGGCACTTTAAATGCTTCAGGTTTCGGACTTTCCACTTTGGGTTTAGTTTCGATATCAGATTGACCGTTTATTTCAGGAGTTGTATTTTCCATTTTATAATTTCTTAATCATCTGCACATACGCACATCGGCATATCTGCACATTTTATTTCTCTATCCAATTTGCCCTATCCGCTTGCGAATATTTCCAGGGTGCGCCATTGTTCTCCATATTGCCGAACATATTGTTGAGGCTGGCCGGGGCCTGTGCTTCTTCCATTACCGCATAACGGCGTAACTCGGTGATGATCTCTAGCGGATTGATATTAACCGGACAGGCTTCTACACAAGCATTACAACTGGTGCAGGCCCAAATTTCTTCGCGGGTTATGTAGGTGTCTAATAATGTTTTGTCGTCGGTATGGTCTTTTCCATGCAGGTCTATGTTGTTACCTATCTCGGTTATGCGGTCGCGGGTATCCATCATGATCTTACGTGGCGACAGCAATTTACCCGTAATATTTGCCGGACAAACAGACGTACACCTGCCGCACTCGGTACAGGTATAGGCTTCCATCAGGTTTTTCCAGGTAAGGTCGGTTGCATCCTTTGCGCCAAACCTGCTCACCTCTCCGGTATTTTCGGGCGGGGTAAAAGATGGGTCGAGCATAGCCTTAACCTCGTTGGTTACCGATGCCATATTGGTGAATTGCCCCTTTGG
>Ga0302230_10000749_pt1 | contig 24354 bp, 41 predicted proteins | sample II_Palsa_N2_1_FD_193523 | JGI IMG/M metagenome (GOLD analysis project Ga0302230, IMG submission 193523) | Peat permafrost microbial communities from Stordalen Mire near Abisko, Sweden - II_Palsa_N2_1 | ecosystem: Environmental > Terrestrial > Soil > Palsa > Peat permafrost | place: Sweden... | reverse complement strand
ATTTTTTCTTTTTTAAAAAAAGATTGCATTTCTAAACCGCGGGCGCGAACGAGGGAAGAAAACTCGTTTTTTCTTTTCCTTTTTGATCAACACCTTTTATTTTGCGATTGCTTTTATTGTTTTTTGTTTATTTTTCATAAATCCAACAAAATACTTTTTTCCGTTACTTCTGCTTATCAGAATGGGAACCAACTCTTGGAGGCCTTTTCGTTCTTCTCACGCAATCGCCTAGCGGTCTCGTAAAACTGTTGTGCCTCGTTGGCCATGTCTGCCGTTCGCTCGCTCGCCTTGTTGAGTTTCTCGCCTCGCTCCGCCAGGCCTTGCATCGCGCGATTGGCGGCACTGGCGGCAGAGTCCGCATCCTGCGTTCTCTTGCGGGCAATCTTGTCGTCCTTTTCAGGCACTTTTGGCGCAGTCCCTCCCGCGAGCAGTTCATCCCGATCGGCCGATGTAGTGGCCACGGCATTGGAAGACGCTTTTCGTTGTACAGGAGGCGATGCAGTCGATGGTGCGGCTACCGCCGGTTGCTGAGGTTCCCCTAGAAAAGAAAAAAAAAAAGAGTTACATTTATTATTTTTTTGGCGCACAGCGTACAGAGAGCAAACGTCTGCGTGGGATCTGGCGACGAGATGAGCTTGCCTAGGAACTGCTTCATGAGACCGGTCGGCGCAGGCTTGAGCGGGTACGGGACGTCAGGCACATGGACAATGCCAAAGTCCTTGTACTTGAGGGCTCTGTCCAGAGGGGTCAGTTTTCAATTTTGGTGCAAACGTACGGGTCATCCGTGCCACGGTCCACAAGAAGACAGCGCTGCAAACCAGCGCACCGAGCAAACTCTGTGATCAGGAGCATGCGTCCCTCTGGTGTGATGCAGATCTGCTTGAGTGCGCTGATCGTGAGGTGGTCCTCGTCGCTGCCTGTGGAAAACAAGTCCAGCGACTTGATGAACGAGAGCTCCGGGAGAGAGTAGATTATGATCCTCGCATCCGCAGTAATGCAGACCAAACACAGTCCGCCTGTTTTTTTTTTGATAGGATTTAGTTACAAAAAGAAAAAAAACACAGGAGGCGGACGACCTTCAGGGAGCTGATCCAGAATAAACACGTTGACGAAAAAGCTATCGTCGAGGCTGACCTTGGAAAAGCGCGAGTCGGAGCCAACGTTGGTGTGGACTCGGATCTGACTCTCCAGTGCCATGACGATAAAGTGCGGTGCGTGTGTCGGGACCACGGCTGCCTTTTTCGACCCTGATGTGGATGCAACCGAGGGATCGGGTGCGTCAGGGTTGTCCATCGGAGGAGGCCAGTGGATGGCCTTGGGGCGGACGTGGTCGCCAAGGTCGGTCAAGATCGATATTTTCAATGGCAGGCCCGTTTCTCTTGGCTGGATGCTTGAGACTGTAAAAACGAGTCAGAGAGCAGGAGCAGGACAGAAGAACAGAACACACCTCTGACGAAATCATAAGTCAAGTTGGCAGTGCGCACAATCTTGAAAAAGATGACCTGGGCATTCTGTAACCCCACGACGAGCATCGGGTACAGCTGGTCGTCTATTTTTTTTTTCTTTGTTTACAAAAACAAAAAAAAAAAAAAAAAGAACAAGTAAAGGGGTACCATCGTCGCTAGCATAGGAGTGCGAAAACGACAGGCTTGTGATGGCCTGACGTTCTGCCTTGGACAAGGCCGACGATCCCGTGGACGAAAAGACCTTGGTAAAGCAGATGTCTGAATCCTCGATGTCGACGACCGTTAGCAACCCTTTGCTGTCGCCGCAGGCGAGGCTAGATGGCCAGAACAAAGAAAACTAAGATGGGGTCAGGTATTTTGCACGTACAGCTGCCAAGGGTGGCAGAAGGCCGTCGCGGTGATCTTGCCCTTGTGCGAGTACGAATGCAGGGTGAGGACGAGCCCATTGGCCTCTGGTCCTGGCTCGTACGCCTTGATGCTTTCGTTTTTTTGTTCGTGCTGCACATTGTTGTTTTTTGCGGGCAGGGCTCCGTCGTCAATGTCGATTGAGTCAGTTTTCCGGTGCCGCCGATCGGCCTTGCTCACGAGCGGGAACATCATAACTTCACCATCGGACCATCCCAGAACCAACTGCAAAGGGCGTTAGAAGTTTTAATGAACGTTCCAGTACCACTTGGGCCACAGGATCGAATTCAAGGTGGGTGATGGCCAAGATGGCGGCTGCCTCATCGAGGTTGCTGTCTGTAGACATTGGTGATTTCGCCTCCGCCCTGGGTAACATTAGTATTTGTTTAGTGAACAAGACTTTACACAAGGACGCACGATTGAGCCAGCTTGGGGTCCGTAAACTTTAGCGCGTCCATGTCGCAGAGCAAGCGGACGAGCGCTGAGAAATACAATATTACTTTCACCACGCAGCTAAAAAAATAAAATAAAAAACGGCGTACAGCGAGAGGCGTCCCAGAAACGGACGTGGCCATCCTCGTGTGCCGTGACGACGATATGGTTTGAATCGATGTCGCTCAGGATGGGGCCATTACCGCCTCGAAGCGGCCATGATTTGGCAGCAAAGAGGACATAGGATTGCCACGAACCAAGCTTGTCGACCAGTTGTTGATCCACCAGCGTAAAGTACTTTATGCACAAGGTCGGCGATGCGTTCAGGCGCAGTGAGAACGGGACGCGCAGTGGCGCCGTTATCCTATGATAAACGATGAGAAAGATGAGTTTTTACTTTCTTCTTACGATGGCTGTTGCAGGTCATAGCACAGCAAGTGGCTGTCTTCTGGCAAGACGACGAGACCAATTGGATCGTGACACCCTGTTTGCAAAGTTCAGATGAACGCACACTTGCTCCTTTGTTTCAATACCGTTCATCCAGGGCTGCAAGGAAATCATCTCAAAGTCGGCAATGATGCTCTCGACGCCGAGTGTCACGCACGAGCGGATCGGGAACGGCGCAGCGCCCACCGTCATGATGAGCATCTTCCCCTCTGCTGTCCCGTGCACACCACCACCGGCAATGTAAAGTGTTGAGTCACCAGGGGTTGAAGTGTTGCCGGTCGACACGGGTGTGAACGTCGCCCAGCGCAGCTTTGTGATGGGCGAGTGCTTTTCCGCGTTTGAGCTACCATCTTCTGTGTTTACAAAGCGAATTGCGAGCGGGGCAGCGTTGGATGGTTCCCAGAAGGCGATCTTTTATTGCAACTGCTTAGAGGGAAAAAAAAAAAACAGCCCAATACAATACCAATCCGTTCTGGTAGGCCGAGGCAAAGTAGCTTCCGGTCGGGTTCCACGTGACAGCAGTAAGAAGGGGGTGGTGTTCGTTCACCGATCGACTGCCCGAGGCGGGTGCCGTGAACCTTCGAACGTGCTTGCGCTGCTTCATGTCCCACAAAAAGATGTCGCCCGAGCGGTAGCCGATCAGCACCGAGTTTGGATCGTCCGGGTTGGACAGGACGCTCATTACAAAACAGTGCTTTGGCGGCGTCGACTCGGCGGGGAGCGGGCAGGGGATCGTGTAGGGCGACAGCGCTGCACGAGCCACGTTGAACAGCCTCACGACACCATCGGTCGCACCAAAAACCAGCCAGCTGGAACCAGGCACCATTTGGATCGAGGTGATCCTGTAAAAAAAACGACCGCGTTTGAAAAACAAACAAAAAGCGATGCAGCAAACGGCGACACGTACGCAGACTTGCTGTCCTGGAGGGTGTCTGCCGCACTCGCGGTGGCGTGCAGACGGCCCGTGGACAGGTCAAACACGATGATCTTGCTGCGGTCGTCCACGCACACGAGTCGTCCCTTCACGGCCAAATTGAGCGCACAACCACCAACCCCGCCATTTGTTTTTTACCTGGTTCGTGTCAAAGACCATTTGCTGGACGCAAAAGTGGCCGGGCAGCTGCAGCGGCCGCTCGACGTCAAACTTTGTGACTGCGCCCGTGCTGGGCACGCCCACCTCCAGGTCCGTCTGGCCGTACACACGCACGAGCCCATGGGCGTTGCCGACCGCGAGCAGGCTCTGCACGGGATCGAACGCGACGACGTGTGGCGGGCACGCAAAGCCGTCCCATGCCGTCTACAGCCAGTCAGTCACAGCTGTTCGGTTAGCTTTCATCAGGGGGGGGACGGGCCAGTGACCCTTTCAAACGTCACCTGCACGAGCTTGAACACGTCTGGTTTCACGGCCTGGCTAAAGTGCAGTGTCGACGGATCGGGGATCGCCACGGTCGGCCTGCTGCCCACAGAGGCGGACGACAAGCTGCCCGCCGCAAGGTTGGCGCTCGCGCTGCCGCTCGTGCTGGGCAGGGCAGCGTTGGCTTTCGTGCCGCGACGCAGTGACGCGAAGAGCGACATGACTGGGCGGCTTACTCGAGGAAAATGGAGATTTTGCCAGAAAAATACAAGTTTAAGAGATCGCCAGCTCGGTAATCAGCTTGGCGCACACGCTGAAGAAATCAAACACAGAGAAGTTGCCCGAGGGCGACGGCACGCTCTTAAAGTCGAGGAGGTAGTTGCGGTCGTCGACCTTGTAGAGTTGGAGTGCGACGAGGACGATGCGGCCCGAGGGGTGCCTGTACCGCCCGACCGCGCTAAACTGCGACGAGTCCACCAGCTTCCAGTCCATGTTGAGCGACTTCATGGCATTAAAGATCTCTGACATGATGTCGTGTGGCCGGCTGCGCGACCGGATGCCCAGGTGCCACTTGGACCGTTTCTTTTTCCTTTTCTCTGCATTTTTTTTATTTATTTAAAAAAAAGGCCTCGTTAAAAAATTGAATACAATAAAGCGCTCGTTCGTACCTTGGACGATTTGATCGTCGCCAAAGGTGAGACCGCCACGAATCGACGTCGTGAGCATGGCGATGGACGACGGAGAAACGAGGTCCTCGGCGTGCACACCGGCCTCTTCGATCTCCATGTCGCTCACACTGCTCTCGCCGGGATCGCCGGACTGGCTGCTCAATGTCCTTGTTCCCACGGGGATATTGACACTCTGCAATAAACATTAAAAAAAGTAGAAAGAAAACAAAACAAAACGAAGGAACCGTACGCGAGTATAGTAGCCGTTGATGACACCCTCCCCGTCTTCGCCACTGGCACTCAAACCGCCGATGCTGCCTCCACCGATGCTCGCGCGGTCAGCGTCCGACAGTTTGGCGTCGAGTTCCATTGTTCGCTTCTGGTCGAGCATAAGCTGGTACGACACCTTTATGTCGCTCGGCTCGTGCTCGTTGAGGCTGTTGATAATGTGATCCTTGTCGGCGTCCAGTTTCTAGTTTGGCAAAAGTCAGTGGATTGGAGGCAAGTTCAACAAATTCAAATAAAGTACCACGGCCAAATCGTCGACCAGTTCGTCGTCAAATTGCTGCGACAAAATGACGCTCGTTTCGTGCAGGAGCGGTTTGAGGTAGTCGGGCAAGTTTGTGTTGAACCACGGGTTTTGCCTTATCTCTGGGATGGTGATGCGTTTGAGGGGATCGACGACTAGCATTGAGAGCAGGAGGTCGCGTGTGGCAGACGACAGGAACGGCGGGATCGTAAAGATGCCACCCTTGATGCGCTTAAACAATGTGGGGATGTGCTCGTCGTCGAATGGCAGCCGCCCACAGAGCAGTGTGTAGAGGATAACACCGCACGACCACACGTCGACCTCTGTTCCGGCGTACAGTCTAATACGCAGGCATTCAACAAACACCAGTGAATGGGGAGAAAAAACAACACGTACTTGCCGGAGACGACCTCGGGCGCGGCATAGTTGGGCGAGCCGCAGCTCGTCCTGAGAAAGTCGCCATCGGTCATGACGTTGGACAGCCCAAAGTCTGCGATTTTCACGTTGCCGTGCGTGTCCAGCAGGACGTTCTCGGGCTTGAGGTCGCGATGGACGACGTTGTGCTGGTGGCAGTACTCGACGGCGCAGATGATCTGCTGGAAGAACCGCCGTGCCTCCTCCTCGGTTGTCCGCCCGTTCTTGACGATGTGGTCAAACAACTCGCCCCCCGAGACGTACTCCATGATCATGAAGATGTCTGTGGGCGTGCTAATGACCTCGTACCTAAGGGGTGCAATCAGCGTCCGTTTGGTTTTTCGGCCACGTACAGCTTGATAATGTGCGGGTGCTGCAGAAACTTGAGGTACTGGATCTCGCGCCGTATCTTTTGGACCATGTCGAGCGACGCGATCTTCTTGCGGTTGAGAATCTTGACGCCGACCTTGACGCCCGTGAGCTCATGTGTGGCCACTAACCGACGTACGCGAAGAGGCATTGAGGCACAGACAAACACTGTGGCGTTCATACCTTTCACCTTGCCGAATGCGCCCACACCGAGCGTCTCGCCCAGGGCGTACGGCCCCAGCCTGATCTTCGAGTATGGCATAGGAGTCCTATTCGTGTGCGTACGCAGGCGGACTTCCGAGTAACTACTGCGTCACCGCTGTCAAACAGACAGTTGAATCAACCTCCGCACGAGAGAGCAGTCGGCTCAAAGTCACTGGTCTGCCCGTTCGCAAGCACAGGGAAACGCACGACGCAATTACAGTTGGACACAAACACACAGGCACGGCGTGAAAAACGGGCTTTGTGGTGTGTCCTCCTTTTTTGCGGCGGACAAAAATACACTCGAAAAAAAAAAATAATAAATCGAGGGAGGAGGTCCTTCAGTTGGCGTCCTGGATGGACTTGCTTCGAGGCTTGCTGGTGAGGGCGAGCGTGTCAATGTTGGCACCGGGGACAAACTGGCGAGACCCGATCGGGTAGACACCGACCGGCGGTGACGGTGACAATCGGCTCAACGTCTGGACATGCGGAGGGACGGCTCCTGTGGCGGCCGCCGTCCCTGACGGTTGTTCGAGCGCTTCGGACGGCTCCATCGTGTTGGCTCGCGTCTTAAAGTGCACATTGACGCTGCAAAGTGAGGAAAACACAATTAGATCATACCCCCCAAAAAAAGTAAATTGATGATACTTGACGAGCGGAGCTGTAAAGCCGACAGGGATGCTGACGGCCTGGTCGGATTCCGGCACGACCGTGAGCACTTGACTTTGCTGTCTCTTGTTGATCTACAGGGATGGAAAAAAAAAATGCTTAGCCAAAAAACAGTAATTTCGCCCTACATTCAGGTTGGGAATCGCTGCGAGGTTGTTCCAGCCGATGGTTTGAGGAATGTTGGACAAGTCCACAGGGACAGCCACGGGCTCGACCGGGGCATTGTTTGCCCTTGATGTGAAGAACTTGGCGACGAGAAAGCACGACATCTCCTCGCCATCGTCATTAGGATTGCCGTCGTCGTCGCACTCCTCGTCCGAGTCTCCCCCGACAAAGTGTGATGGTACAGGCGGCGGTGGTTGCTGCTGCTGCTGCTGCTGCTGTTCGGCGGACGACGAGGACGGAGCCGATCCGATTTTGGACGAGATGTATGCCGACATGGCCTGAGTCCTTGCAACAAGCTGGTTCTTCACGACCTGGGCTGCATTTGAACCAGGCGTGCTTGCCGATGCCGCTGCTGGCCCTGCCGCTGTAGATGCCGTCGAGGTTTGTCGTCTAACGCTGCATTAACAAAAGGAAAACGGCAACAGCAAAAGTGCTACCTGCTCAGGGTGAACCTGCTCTTGGTTTTTTCGAGTGACGTATTGAGCGACGCTTCCAACTGGTTGAACTCGGCCTCGAGCGCCTTGGCCCGTGGTGGCTGCTGTGGTGGCTGCTGTGGTTGTTGCGTCGTAGGCAGCGGTGGCAAGGGGGCAGACAATGACACGGACCCACGCACGCCTCTTGGTGCAGGTGTCTGCTGCTGCTCCTGCTGCTGTGGTGGTGGCTGCTGCACGTGCCTGCTCGACCGTGAATACAGCGCCTCTTGGAACGTCAAGTACGAGATGAGCTCGAGCACGAGAAACGCCAGGCACGTCTCTGGCGCGTGCTTCTCGATCGCGCTCGTCACCGTCGCCTCGTTCTCCTGCAGCCACTTTGCGATCAGCCTGACCGCTGGGCTGTTGTTGTTGCTGTCGTTGTTGTTGCTGTTGCTGTTGCTGGTCTCCGCCGATCCGCGGGCAAACAAGTCCATCAAATCGACAAACGCCGACTCGGCGTCGTCGCTCATCTCGCCGCCGTTGCGCTCAAAGTACTTGGCCGCGCCCTGCACGAACGCCTGGCTGACCTGGTAAGAGAGGGCGGTCACGTTCTGCGGTTATTTATGTCTTATCGCATACGTACCTGCAGATGGCTGGCATCCATCTTTTCCAAAGTACACCCCCACCGAGGAGAATGTTGAGGAAAGGATCGGCCGGGACGGCTTCGGCCTCGCCCTCCTCGGACGCCCTGCCTCTGATGGCGCACACGACCGTGTGGAGCATCGGGCACGACGCCAATCTGCTCGCCCTCTTTGCCCTGGCGACGGTCGTCAAGCTGTTTCTCGTGCCGACCTAGTAAGCGAGCACACTGACCATACTTTTACAACGGTTACTCTTAGCCATTCGACCGACTTCGAGGTGCATCGCAACTGGATGGCGATCACGTCGTCCCTGCCGCTGTCGCAATGGTACCACGAGGTAAAATCCGCGATAACCCAGACCATACCTAACGGGACATGACCAGAGCACTTCCCAATGGACCCTCGACTACCCGCCGTTCTTTGCCTGGTTTGAGTGGATCTTGTCGCAGTTTGCCGGCATCGTGGACAAAAACATGCTCGTGATACAAGAGGAACCATATCTCACACCCACGACCGTGATCTTCCAGCGGTTGAGCGTGATCGTTGCAGACGCTGTCCTCTTTATCGGCGTGCGAAAGTACGCCTCCATCCCCCTCCATCGTGTCTTAACCAGTAAAAAAAACACAGTTGCTGCCGCTCCATCGCTGGGCCCACGGGCAAGCCTTTTTCCATGGCCGCCACGATTGTCCTTAGCGCAGGCCTTTTCATCGTCGATCGTAAGCCAATCCGGGCCGAACCCAATTTATTTATTGCTATGTTTTTTTTTTTTCCTGCTTTGGCCAGACATCCACTTTCAGTACAACGGGTTCCTCTTTGGGATCCTCCTGCAGTCGATCGCGTCAATCTACGAGGGGCACTACGTCCTGGGCGGCGTGTGCTTTGCCATCCTGCTCAACCTCAAGCACATCTTCCTGTATGTCGCGCCTGCGTACTTTGTGTTTCTCCTCCGCGCCTACTGCTTCAAGGGCTGGCAACCACAGCTGGGCAACTTTTTGAAGCTATCTGTGGCCGTGGCGTCGGTCTTTTGTCTGTCGTTTGGGCCTTTCGTGATCAACGGCGGCATCGGCCAGGTCATTGGACGCCTCTTCCCTTTCAAGCGCGGCCTCGTACATGCCTACTGGGCGGCCAACTTTTGGGCCCTCTACGCGTTTGCAGACCGTGTGCTTATTTTCAGTATCGCGCTCTGTCAAGGGGAAAATGTGAATGTTAAAAGAAATTTCGTTGTGCAGGCTCGCAAAAATTCGGCCTTCCATGGGCGCTGGATCAAGCGGACGCTGTTGGTTCGGTTACGCGCGGCATTGTCGGAGACATCAAGTTTGCGTTCCTGCCCGAGATAACCCCTCAAATAACATTTATCGTCACCCTGATTGCCATGACGGTGCGCACGCCTGTTTTCTTCCCTCTCTTTTTTCAAATACCTTTTTTTTTTAATCATAGCCATCCTTTGTGTCTCTCTGGAGGAACCCGTCAAAGCAAAACTTTGTCCTGCAGCTCGTCAACTGTGCCCTGTCGTCGTTTGTGTTTGGGTGGCATGTACACGAAAAGGCGATTTTGAACGTGCTCATCCCACTCTCGTATCGTGTTGGTTCATTCTTGGTAATTAATTACTAACTATGATCGCCAGGGTGTTGACCGTGAGCAACGCCGAGCACATCGGCCAAGAGTTTATCATCCTCACGACCGTGGGCGAGTTTGCTCTGTTCCCTCTTCTGTTTGGCCTGGAGGAGCTTCCCCTTAGGGTCATCCTGTGGATCTTCCACATCTTGCTCTGCACCGGCCACCTTTACGACACTGCCAAGTAATTTTGTTGTTTTAATTTACGATTTTTTTTTTTAAAAAAAAAACATTTTTGCGGAAATAAAAGGGTCGAGGTAACCTGGGGCACGATCGCCTATCTGGGCGGCCTCGGACCTGTGCTTGTCCTGCAAGAGATCGCACCGTTTGTGCCGGGCCTTTCGTCGTACCAATTCCTCCCGCTCATGCTCGTCTCTGTCTACTGCGCGATCGGCGTGTGTGCCATTTGGGTCCGTCTCCAAGTCATCACCGCCTGGTGGTACATCAGCCCTTTGGCTACCGCAGACGCCACCGGTTCATCGTCATCGTCGCTCCACGCCATCCACGAACTCGAGTCTGACGTGTCGTACAGCAAGCTGAAAGACGAGTGAATAGATGGAGTGTAGATTTTTGTAACTTTCTTTTCGCATGCATTGCTTTTCTTTACACATGGCACGGCATATGTTTTGTTTTTTTATCGCTCCTGCTGCACCCTTGCGGCGTACGACCGCGCAATGACGTTCCAGGCCTCCATGTACCGGTCCATGCACTTGGCAATGCATGCCTACAACCCAGAATTAGCGAGACCGTGACTCCCCCCTCCCCCCCAAAGGATACCTGCTCAGAGCTGTCCAGCTTGCCCGCGGGCTTGGGCACGCACTTTTCAAAGCAGAGCGAGGTCATTTTCTGAGGGGGGACGGAGGGTTCAGCAAGAAGGCCACAAAAAAAAAGAAGAGCGTTCGTCGTCGTCACTTACGCTCAGCAGCTCTTGGGCGTTGGCCATGGCAATCTCCTGCCGCACCTGGTCCATAACCTGGGCCTTGTCGCCCGAGAAGCGCCCCGCGTCAAACCTGCGTGTCAAAAAGCAAACATGGAGCGACGACGTCTTTGCTTCATGGTTTCGTAGCTTACCCGCCGTCCATGATACCGCCGTTTTACAAGTGTGTTGCCCTGATGTCCGCGAGTTTGACGTCGTCGTCGTCGTCGAAGAGACGGCACCATCGCTCGCGCTCGCCACCGCCGCGCGGCCGCTCCCGTTCGCCAGCGCGCGGTCGTTCGCGTTCGCGATCAAAGTCGAGGTCGAGGTCCCGCTCACGGTCGAGGTCGAGGGACAGACGGCATCGCCACCAAAAGGGCCACAACGATGACCGCGATGCCGTGGCGCGCGACCGGGGGTTAATCCCACGACGAGGATCACGTCCGTCCAAGACGGTGCTGTTGTGGTGCACCGCTAACCCGGGCGCGATCCGGGACGATGACGAGGTATTGCATTTTCCAATCGTTGTGCTTTCATCTTAACGCGCGTCAATCCCAGCTGGACCTATGGATGAAGACGACGTTTTCGCAGCCTGTTCAAGTTGTGCGTGTGGCTCGTGACCGCGAGACTGGTAAGTAATAATAATAATAATAAGGAGAATAGTAATAAAGCGCATAAATTGTTACTAGGCGGCTTCACTGGCTTTGCCTACGTCGAGTTTCCAAACAAGGAGATCGCGACCGAGTTTGTGGAGATGTATCCCAGCGGAGTCATGCGGGGATCCGATCACTTTGAGTTTGACTATAGCGACGACTACTATGCTTCCGGGCGGGTATGACAAAGAGTGCATCTAGAAAGTCTGACTTGGAGGGGAAAAAACAAATCGAAAACAAACAGCGCTACTCTCGACGCAGCGAAGCGGTGGAAAAGATCAACAATGGGTCGCGCGACATTGCTTACGAACCCAGCAGCGTGATCCTCGCGCAGGGAATCGACATCCTCACATCTGAAGAGCGCTTGTTCAACGCCGTGGCAGAGTATTCCGCGGACGTCCTGCAGACGCGCATCGCCCGCGATAGCCACACCAACACCTCGCTGGGCTTTGCCTTTGTCGACTTTGACAATGCCAACGTAAGCGTCCGATCTAGCTATGGTTTGCTTACATACAAAAAAAAAACAAAAAAAAAAAAACAGACTGCGCAGCAAATGCTCACAAAGCTCTACAGCAAGACCGGCACCATGTTCCTCCCGGTCGACGGCAAGACTGTCCAGCTGTCCTTTGGCAGTGTCTCGTACGATACTATAAAGAGAGAGAAAAAATCGTCAACACAGACCAAACAGGACGGCTGGAAGACATCTGGACAGCTACTGGGATCGCGATGTTGTCCTCAAAGAGTACAGGCCAGCCACAGTCAAACCTGCGCCTGCCGCCGTGGAACTACGGCAACAACCACAGTCAGGTCCAAAGGAGGAGGACCTAGACTCGTTCTACGCCATGCTGGGTGAAAGTGCTGTTCCTGAAGCTACCGAGCCAGCGCCAGCGCCAGCGCCAGAGCCCGTCAAGCATTTTCTTGCTGTCACCATGGCCGAGGCGCCAGTTCCTGCCTTTTCACCGCCGGTGGACGACATGCAGCTGGTGCACACTGGACGTTACGATCGCGTCGAACGCTACGAGCGCGAACAGCGCGAGAAAGGGGACGAGCCGCTAGTGCCGCAGGACGAAGAGAAGGTGAAATCGGGCCGCGAGCTCACGCTCGAGGATGTCCACGTTGACGAAAGCAAGCTGATCGATTACGAGCACATGATCTGCCGCCTGTGTCAGCGCCAGTTCAAGACGGCCACCGTCCTCGAAAAGCACGGGAAAATATCGGACCTGCACAAGGAAAACCTGGACAAGCGCAAACGGGACCTTCTCAGGGTGCTCCGAAAGGACAGCGCAATCCCGCTCAATGCGGACGAGCAGGCCGAGCTGTTTGAACGCGAGGTACCCTCCAAAGAGAACAGTTTCCTCGCTTCAATCAATAAATAAATAAATAAATAAAATGTCTTATAGTTGACCTATCGCAACCGGGCGGCCGAGCGTCGCGAATTTTACCACCAGAGTGCCAAAGTGCCCGTGGAGCGTCGCGTAAAGTTGCCTCCGGCGGGCGCCAAGACCGAAGATTATGACCAGCCCACCAAGAACGGCATCGGCGAGGACAACATTGGCAACCGCCTCTTGCAGCAGATGGGCTGGAGCAAGGGCGAGGGCCTCGGCCGCCACGGCACGGGCATCGTCGATCCCGTCAAAGCTCAAATGTACGCCCAGGGAGCCGGTCTGGGGTCGGGCAGTGTCATGGGCGGCGTCGAAGCGGGCGACTCGACCAAGGACATTGCGCGCAAGATTGCGCGTGCTCGTTTCCAGGCTGGCGGGAGCAAAAGCGACGACGACGAGGACGATGATAACCTGGACAGTTAGCAATTATGATGAAGGAAGGAAGGAGGAGGAATATTGGTTTGGCGCACAAGTACAAATCGCATCGCATCTTACTGGGGAAAAAAAGGTTCACTTATTTCTTCTTCTTCTTCTTGGTCTTTTAACCCGACGAGGTGAGCGAGATGCTGACGACGTCGTAGCCCTGCTCCTTGAGGTTGGCAATCATGCCAGCGTTGTCGTTCTTTCGGATGTTGGCGTCGTTCTTTCATATTTTTTTTATTTATTGGAGGGCAAACTTTTTCTTGCTTTGTAGAGTTACCTTGATCTCAAGGACCTTTTGAGAACCATCCTTGAGGGTGGCGAGCACACGTCGGCACGTGGTGTTCTCGGCCCAGCCCTTGCCGCCGCTGATGTGGAAGGCATTGCTAACCCAAACGCAAACAGTAAGTATTTCAAACAAAAAGAAAAGAGGTATACCGGATGACGAGCTCAAAGTAGTCGTCGTTGTCGATGGTGGAGCTGACCCACTCATAGTACTCGATAAACTTGTCGAGCGTGACCTTGCCAGCGTGCTCCTTGTCCCACGCGTTGATGAACGACTCGACGGCCTGCTTCTCGGTCCACTCGCCCGCGAGGACCTTTGGGTGGTGCTGAGTGTCGTACTTTTGGGCGATCTCCTCGGCGGTGATGACCGAGTCGTGATTGAGGTCGAGGGTCGAGAACGCAAGCTTGACAAGCTCAAGACGACTCTCGTTCATTCCACCACGTACTCCGCGGATGAACTCGTCGTAGGAGACGGTGCCACTTAACAAAGTCGTTAGCATACACAACAGACACACTAGACAACATACTCGCCATCAAAGTCAAACGACTGGAAGATGCGCTCGTTCTATCGCGCGCCATCGTGTGAAAAGGTTTGCCAAAAAAAAAAAAAGAACAAGAAACAGTCAACGTACCTCGGCACGAGTAAGTTGGAGGCCATAGCCGCGGAGGAGCAGCTCGAGGCCGTTGCCCATCTCCTCGCGGGTGAGCTTGCCGTCCTTGTTCTTGTCGATAATGCTGCGAATAACAATGTGTCAGCAAAAACAGCATGTCTTGAAGAACGAAAATAAATAGACGTTACGTGTACTGACGGCCAATGTCCTGGAGGGCCTGGAAACCACCGGCACGCTGGGCCAGGACCTCGCGGACCTTGCCAATGGTGGAGGTGGCGCGGAGCTTCTTGTCGCCCTTCTTGAACAGCGCGCTGCCAAACTCGTCGATCGTCAGGTACTTTGAACGGTCGAGGTCGACTGGACAGAAATCAAATCAAGCCCCCTCTACCCCACTGAGCAAACGTACAGCGGTCAAACAGGGCCTCGATCTCGCGGTCGACGTTGTTGAAGTTGAGCTTGATGATGCCCTGCTTGAAGCCCTCCTTGGAGATCTTGCCCGTGCCGTTCTCGTCCAGGCCCTTGAAGATCTTTTGCAGCGCCGCGGTCGGGTTGTCGCTGTAGTTGCTCACGGCCTCGACCTTTTGCTGCAGCGCCTTCTCGATCTGGTCCACAGCGGACGAGTTGACGGAGGGAACTTGGTGAACGCCGTGCATGTTTGTTTCTTCTACAGGGTCGCGCTGGAAGAGTACGAGAAGTGGCGAGTCGGGACAAAAACGAAAAAGTGCCCCTCAAGAAACTTTTTTTTTTTTTTTTGCCGTTCTTTTGTTTTCTTGTCCACCTTCCCTCCGCAGGGCCCCACACAAATGTCGCGACAGGCAACGATATCCCTGTTTGCATGGCTGTCGAACGCGACGACGAGGGACGAGCCGATCAAGGTATACCGCGTCCCACCCAAAGAGAGAAAGACAAGCTCCAACTGAACACACGTGTCATTGTACTCTTTTTAGGGAGGGGCCAAGACGATCCAGCAGCTGCTCAACCAGGGCGCCAACATGCGCGGGAGCGACTCGGCCCACAGGAGCCTCGTGTTCCACCTGCTGCAGCTCGAGCCAAAGTTCTGGAACGCCGTGTTGACCTACTGTGAGCAGCAGGTATGTTGGAAAACAGTCTGCCGCCGCTGACGGTGCCCCCTCCTTCTTAGCCGGGCAAGACACAGCTCCTGAGCGATGTCATCGTGTCCTCGCTCAGGCAGACGGCCGATATGTTTCACGTTGCGGCTGTGCGCGGCAAGGTACTCGCCCAATCCGCCTGATTGCATCATAACGCGCAAACACAAAAAAACAGGCGCACACAATACAAAAGATCCTCGAGGAGGTCAAGCGGCTGCCGTGCAACCAGGATATCCAGCGGGCCCTCAACGATGTTGCCCCCGTGCCTCACAATGGCACGCCGATCCAAGTACAAGGGGGAAAAAAAAGGAATAATTATCATTTAAATGTCTTGCTATTTTTAGATTGCGGCACGAAGTGGAAAGGATGCCATCCTCAAGGTCTTCCTGGACTACACGGAAAGCATGACGCCGTCTGTTGCGCGCGATGCCTTTATCCTCTCAGCGATGGCCACCGGGCCTGGCGCAAAGCCGCGCGAGTGCATGTCGATCTGCTGCGAGTGGCTCGTGCGCAACAAGCATGACCACCTCAACATTGACCAGCTCTGGCCGGCCCGCGTCTTTCCGCGCGACTCGGTTGCCCTCCTGCACGCCTGCGAGATTGTACCGCGGCACTGGATCGACACTGAAAAGCACAATACCATCCTGCACTTTGCCTGCCTCCAAGGCGACGTAGCCGGAGTTCGAGCGTGCATCGCCCGGCCCGACGCTGCAGAGCTCGTCACGGCTGTCAACCTCAAGGGCCAGACCCCGCTGCACTACGCCCTCTCTTTTGGCTTTCCCGAGTGTGTCCGATTGCTCCTCGATGCCGCTGCCGAGCCGGACACGGTCGATAGCTATTCAAACAGTGCGTTTTGCCAACGATAACATACCTGATTCTCGTTGGCCCCCCCCTTTTTTTTTTAATTCGCAGCTCCACTAAACCAAGCCGTCTATGTGATCAACACAACCGGCGGCTCGCCGACGCACGATCGGGCGCTGACCCTGTTTGCGGAGTTTAGCGAGCGAACGCGCATCCACACCCTCGAGACCCTGCACAGCTCGATTGCGCTCTTCAGCCGCGACCTCTTGCGCGAGGCCCCCATCATCGCCCTCCTCCAGGCCAGCAAAGTGCCGCGCAACGTCGTTGCCGAGCTAATGCCCACCGAGGCCGGTTCGCGCCTGATTCCGGCCATGCTGCAACGCGGGATCCTCAGCAAGCAGGATCTCTCGTTTGACCTGGTCTGGGCGACCCTGCAAGCACGTCTGTGGCCTGCGGACCGCCTGCGCGCGCTCTTTGGCTTTGTCGACATCAACCTCGTGCGGGACGATGGGCAGGGCGACCCAACCACGCTCCTCGTGCTCGCTGCCGCAACGACGACATCGTCTGAGAAGGAGCCGCTCGTCAAGGTTCTTCTCGACCTCGGCGCAAACGTGAACGCTCGCGACAAGGACGGGCGTACAGCTCTCCACCACGCTGTCGCGGCCAACAATGTGTACGCCGTGCGTTTTTTGCTCCAGGGAGGAGCCGATCGTGACGTGCGCGACACGGCCAAAAAGTTGCCACAGGAGCTCGTTGTCAGGGAGCCTTTGGAGCAGCACAATTCAGCGACGCTGATCCTAGCTCTGCTCTCGTCATCATCTGCCACCGGTCCCGCCGCAACGCCCCCAAAGCAGCTGCCCCAGTCGGCGTCCGTTGCGCACCGTTCGTTTGCGTCGGTGGCGTCGACGTCTGCACCGACGACGCGGTCGGCATTTCCGTCCCCGTCACCCCCGTCCAACCCCGGCTCGTTTGGCAAGGACGCCGTCACGTTTGGCAAGGACGGCGAGTTCTCGTTTGGCGTCAAGGACGCAACCATCTCGTTTGGAATGGACGGGATCGTGCCAACAGTGGCCGCCGCTCCTTTCCGGGCACCTCCTCCGTCCGGTCCATCGCTTCTGTCTCTGCGCGTGCGCCAACAAGGCCAACACCAGCCGCCAGCGCAGCCGCACCCGCAGCCGCAGCCGCACCGGACCGTAGACCTCGCGATCCATCCGACCCCGGCCGACTTTTCGTTCTCTCCGGCGTCGCTGAGCTCGCCATTGCTGAGCCGTGCCAATTTGCGTCGTGGCAGCTCACACGAGGCAGCGATGGACGCGTACGGCACGGTGGACACGGCCGATGCGAGATCGCTCCTTCCCGGGGCCATCCTCGCGGACGAGGACGACGAGGACGACGAGGACGACGACACCGACGAAGGGAACGACAACACAGTGGCTTTCCAATTTGGCGACTTTGGTGGCGACGGCAACGAGGACGACAACGACGACAACGTGTTTGTGCTCGACGACGCTGGCGGCGACGAAGGCAACAGTGGCAGCAAGAGGCGACAGTCCATTGTGGCAACCATCAACTTGATGAGCCGCCCACGGACGACCTCGGGGAGCGAGAGCGACCTCAATTCGTCCCGGCCACTGTCCTCTGGTGCGTTTGCCTTTCCTTCCTCCGTGGCAGCGGCGTCCTCTTCTTTGTCGATCGTTCCCTCTTCGCTACCAATGTCGATCCCATCGGCCTCAATCAGTGCTCGCCGTCTCTCGACATCCATGTCGCACGCGATCGTCGTCGGCAGCCCCGTCATCGCCCCTCCGCCCGCCAACACGCCTGTCTCCACCGCGACAATCTTTGTGCCCCGCCCCAGCACCTCGCCCATCGGCGACTACCTCTTTGGCGCCGGCCCTCGTCCCAGCACCTCGCCCATCGGCGACTACCTCAGTTTTGGCGGCGTTTCCTCTAGTCCTCTCCTATTTACTGCTGCTGCTGCTGCTGCTGCTCCTTCTAGCCGATAGAGAAGCATTAAAAACAGATGACAAGTGAACCACATCGGTCATCGGTCATTTACCCGGGGGGCGGACATCATATCTCGGTCATGAGCAGCTGGGCAAGTGTCGCTAAGACCAAGCCGGCCGTGCCGACGAGCACGTCGCCGTCTCCCGCGTCGTCGCCTCAGGCGGCGCCCACCAAGCCCGCCTCGAGCAGCCCCAAGGCGATCCCCATTGCGGCCGAACCGTCCGCTAACACTGGCGGCGCGTCGTCAACGTCGCCCGGCGGGTCCTCGTCGGCTCATTTCGGCACGTCGCCCCGTAGCGGTGGCAGCGGTTCCAACAACTGGCGCTCGTCGTCGTCGTCGTCGTCGCCCTCGTCCAGCGGCAGTCACGGCCACCACCACGGCCACCACGGCCACCACGGCCACCACAGTCATCATGGAAACCACAACAGCAACACCAAGAACGGCAACGACGCCTTTGCAGACGGGTTCAAGCACAAGCTGCACATGGGCGGCCAGGGCGGTGGCGGGCGAGGTGGTGCTGGCGGCAGCAGCGTTGCTGGTGGCGGTCCCAGGATCTACAAGGACGACAACCACGATCTGTAAGTACCCTTTTGTGTTTACCTCGGTGTGTCTTGACATCTTGGACGTGCGTCACTAGACTGGCCGTGCTCCCCGTCATCCCCAACCGCGAGCTCGTGGAGGCCTTTGGGCTGTGGCAGTACGAGTCCGAGTCCAAGGACTTCCAGGCGTTTGAGCGCGAGTGGGGCCCTGTGCTGGAGCAGAACCAGATTGACCGCGACGACTGCTCGGGCCATGTGATCGATGTCTGGCCCGGCTTCCTGCACATCACCCTCTTCCGCTTCTACGTCAAGAAGGACCATGTGAGCGAGGACCACCTGTCGCAGGTGCTGGCCGAGGCAACCGAGGCGTTCACGGCGGGCAAGGGACCGCTCGCCCTCGAGCTCACACACTCGCTGTTCAAGTACGACAATCGCTCGGTCGTGGCCGGTGTCGCCGTGCCCCAGCAGCAGGAGCTTCTGCGCGATATTGCCATCAGGATCGCCGAGTCACTCAACGCCTCGTCCGAGCACATCAACATCAACAAGACAGACCTCCAGCGGATCGAGAACCGCGATGCGGACTACTTTCACGTTGCCATCAACAAGTACAACCAGGCCGCGGCCCTCGAGAAGACGAGCAACCGCAGCGGTCCCAACGTCCACATCCCCGCCATCTCGCACGTGCGCATCTGCTTCGCGGGCGAGCCATACGACCAGGATCCGGACATCCCATGTCAAACTCGCCGCATTCTCCTCTCGGTGCCTGTCTGAAAACCGCCCAGCCCCATGCCTACTCCCTCCTATTGATGTTTTTTTTGAATACCTATTTTTGTCAACTTGCGCGTTCAAATAAGCTTTCATCCCAACACCTCCTTGATCTCTGGAAAGTAGTTTTCAGGCCGCTTGGCGTAGACGCGGAAGACACGGACGAGGCACGACATGTCGAAACGCAGCTGGCGTACACTCTGCCCCTCAAAGCGGTTGTTTAGGATAAACGTCCGCATGACCACATCGTCCAGCCTGCCCGCGACATCTTTCCACACCAGCTCAAACCTATCCAAAAACCCATCAATAAGACTGAAAAAAAACAAAACAAAAAAAAAAAAAACGTACGCTTCGGAAGAGAGCTCAAGCTCGAAAAGGGACAGATTGCGTTGGAGGTCGTCGAGAGGCTCGATCCAATCGGGGTGCATCTCGACCGGCCGCTCTTCGCCCTCCCCGTAGACCATCGCGCCGGTTGTCGACGTGCCCCGTGTGATCGACCAGAACCGCCTTTTAAAGTAGGTTGAGCTGGCATTGACAAACTCGCGGACGATCGAGTCCACCAAAAGTGCGCGTGCACGTTCGTCCACATCCTCGAGCGTGCGCACAACGTCATCCCAGATGGCAGCGTCGAGACGGTCAAAGTTCTCGTCACCCTCATCACCTGCAGCCGACGTCGATGTTGCGGTGCGACCAGACAGACCAAAGAGACTACGCACGCCGCCAATGAGAGGAGGGCTTGACACCGAACCCGATGATGATAATGATGATGATGATGATGATGCCTGTTGCTGCTCCTGTTGCCGCATTTGCTTAAAGTCAAACAGCTCCAGGTACTCGACTTGCTCAGCCCACGCGTGCAGGACAGTCTTCACATGGCGGGCAGAGTTGTCAAACCTGCACAGTTCCCTCACCACGTCCTGACAACAATAAAATAAAAATAAAAATACTATCAGTCTTTGCAATTGTCCCGGCTCATCGGAACCTTGTCTGAAAGCTTGTTTCGGTACCGCCCTGCCTCCTCGACATAGTCGGAGAGATCACTTGCGTACTGCTCAGCCAGTGCAAGCTGTATCTTGTCAAACATCTCGACTTGCTGCTGCCTGCTCTTGAGCAGGAGCATCCTGCCCGACGCGCTTTGCAGCAAGTCGATCAGCTTTTCAGCCGACTCGGTTGGCTTGTTGGGATTGATATCGCTGCCGCCAACTTCGCGATAGTGGTGCTCAAACGCAGTCGGGCTCTCCTTGATCGCGTTGAATCGTTCGATAGAGTCTTTCAAAAAAAAAGTAAAAACATCAGCAGTGGTTAGTTTATGTGCGGACATTGAACAAACATGTTGAAAAAAAATACTCTCGATTTCAATGCCCAGCCACTGCCAAAACATTTCCGACTTGTCCAGCATCGTCTCAGAGGCGCCGGGAAGCTCGGACGGGTAGCCGTACACATCCCTGAGCTCGTGATCAAATAACAGCGACTCGTGGACCGTGTGCGCGAGTAGAGGCGCGTTCTTGGACAGGCCGCTCACGTTTCTGGACATGCGCTCAGATACGAGGCTCACCAGGTCGCGGATAAAGAGAATCTACAAAAACACAATAAAAAGAAATTGCCGCAAATGTTCACATACTCGGGCGTCAAAGATCTGAAGCTGGTTCTCGTTCAGGATGCTCTGTATGTCGTTGCAGAGGAAGACGGTGTGATCGCGGACGAGATTGAGCACATACGTGAAACACCACTCGGGCTTGTCATCGCGGTTGGTCGGTCGTTTACCCTCAAAGTGGTACTGGAACCTCAGCAGGATCGGCTGCATGAGCACCGTCATCGCGTCGAGGCTCGGGAGGTGCTGCACCATGCTCGTCCAGTCAGACACGGCGTCTTTTTCCAAGTTTTTCAAGCTGTCGAACAAAGGGAAAAAAAACAATTATTTCTTCGTGGTTGTTGAAATATGTTACGGGTCCTGCAGACGCAACAGATCCACAAACGCTTGCTTGAAAGCCACAAACTTGCTTCCCGTGGCCACAAACAGGGCTTCTGCCAGCTGGGTCTTTGGCTTGGGCCAGCTGAGCGCCTCGGCTGCTTTGAGGAGACGGCTAAAAACACCAGGTGCTTCAGTACCAGAAATAAATAAAAAAGCCTTCTGTACCTCGAAAACTGCTTGTGCAACGAAGAGTACACTTCCTTGACGCGATCGTCGACGTTCTCTACAATGGCGAGTTTAAAACGAACGTACTCACCGTTTCCACAGGGCTACTCTGCAGATTGGAAAACGGCGATGCTTGCGCAATGGTCTGCATCTCTTGCAGTCGCCGAAACCGCGCAAGGGCCTCCACACCCGACAGTGCCTCCTCGTTTGCGGCAGCAGACGTGGTGGCGTGCACGAGCTTGTCGATTTCGATCAGCAGCCCGAGGTAGTTGCGCAGCGCCTCGTAGCGCTGCACCGTGTGCACAAGCCGAGTGATCTCCTCGATCATCGGCGAACTTTCAACGGCCGTCGCCGCCGCCGCGGGTCCCTCCTGCACACTGTCAAGCCACTCTGTCTCCTCCTTGATCACATGGACCAGCTGATGCCGCGTCAATCCCGCGTCCTGCAGAGCCAGCTTTTGCGTCTCTGTCAGCGTTTTCTCGATTTCGTCCAGCTGTGTTTCATTGCTAAGAGCGCGCGCGCGCAAAACAACAAAGAACAACAACACAAACCTTTGCCTGCTGCTCCGATCGCTCGCGCGTCATCTCCTCCAGCAGACGAGCCCCATCCGCCCGCAAATGCGCCAAGTCAGGCAAGTACTGACCAAGGTACTCTCCCAGAGTCAACGCCATTGAAAAATATGGATCCGATTTCAGAAAAAAAATTTTTTATCCTCTTAGTACGTCAATTCTATTTCTTTCTTTTTCTTTTTGGTGTGCCTATGCGAACTCAACGATGATTATGGAGACATTGTCGGTCGAGCCACGGGCGCGCGAAAACTTGGCCAGGTTTTCGCTCATGCCGGCGAGGCTGCCCTTGACACTGACGTAGCGTGTGCCAAACTCTTCGATCTCGAACGGCGTAAACACGTCCCAGAGACCGTCGCATCCGATCACCAGCAGTCCCTTTTTAACAAAGGAAATAAAATTTTTTTAAATTTTTATTTTTATAGAATCATTTTACCTCCTCGCCCTTGATCGTGTACGAGGCAATCTCGGGCACGGCGTTGACGTACGGGTAGAGGGTTTGGTCGCCAAATGCGCGGGAGACTGCGAGCATGCCGTTCACTCGGAGCATGCCGTTGACCTCAGAGATCGTGCCGCCTGCGGCAAGGATACGCTGCTGCTCAGACACGCTGCTGGCTTTGTGGCAAGTTACAAACTTGAGCACGTCGCCGCCCTTTTTGATCAGCGATGCCTCGGTGTCGCCAACCCACCCAACATACAACTAGAAAAAAAATTTTTTTTTCTGTCTTTTAAAAAAAAAAAAAACAAGTTTAATGGTTACCTCGGTGCCGTAGAGCACACAGATGAGGCCTGTTGAGCCCACGTTGAGCGGCAGGTCCCTCCGCTCGAGAAACTTGAAGACGGCCTCGTTGGTTTTGGTGAAGGCCTCTGAGATCGCAGCGCGGATGTTGTTTGGGAAGTGGTTTGAGCGGACAAAGTTGACGTGGACGTGCGAGGCCACGTACTCGGCCACGGCGGTGCCACCGTGCCCGTCAAACACGGCAAAGTACGACAGGCGACGCGGAAGCTCGAGACCGCACTCAATGTCGAGGTAGGGCAGGACCACCGATCGATCCTCCATGTACGGACGCGGTCCCTGGTCCTCGGCAGACTGCCATGCAAACGGCACCTCGTTGGCAAAGCGCGCCTTAACGTTGGCGAGCCAGGCCTTGTTATTGAGCACTTCGGCCGCGACGCCGTCGATGCTGGCGCTAATGAAATCGGCCAGTTTTTTGCCGTCGTACATGTCTGGCATGGCTGTAACCCATAGAAAAAAAAAGATTTTTTTTTAAAGGCTTATTTTAAATTTATTATTATTACATGGAATAGAGGCCTGTTTGTGGAGCGAGCCCATCTTTCGTACGATTTCGTGAGCGATTTTGGCAGTGAGGAGAGGAGCCTAGAAAATATGAAAACAAGACATAAAGTTTTTAACAGTTTTATTCCCTTTGTTACCTCGGGGGTCTGGAGGACCACATCGTAGATCGGCCTGCGTTCCAAAAGATCACGGGCCTTGGACAAGACAAAGCCCTCAAATTCAAATGCGGTCACGGTGTCGGTCGGGATGGCAGCCGGCACGGACTTTAGCGTGGCGTACGAATCCACGGGTGCATAGGTCGGAGCGGGTGCTGTGGGGCCAACATAGAGCCCTGCAATTTTTTTATTATTATTATATTTTAGAATGTGGGGTGTCAATAACCACAAAAGTTACCTTGAACGTCTTGCGCAAGTGCGTTCAAGGCCGATGCGGCAACGGGGTTTGGTGATTTCCTGTTGATGGGCGCAGGAAGCGAGCCAGACTTTGCATCCGGGGCGATCGGGGGAGGCAGCAGCGTACTGAGACCGTTTTTCGTGTCGGACGACAGGTTGCGCACGTGGCGGTTCGCCGGGGCCGCGACGGGTTTGGGCGACGGAGCTAAGGATAAAACAATTGAAAAAAAAATACTTTTCTTTTCTTTTTTGTTTGTTTTGTACCTGGGCTCTTGTTGTTGGTGAGGGCAAGGAGATGCAACTGCTCCCATTCGCTGCGAGCCAGCTTGGACTTGCCGTCCGATGCGATCAGGCCCATGGTCTGATTGGGAGACAAAAGGTCGACGGCCTCGGTCCAGCACGCCCAGACGGGGGCAACACCGGTGGCACCGAGAAGTTGGGCGAGGCGGCCAATAAACTCGCGCTGGTCCGGTTCGGATCGCTCGCTGCCCCATCCGGTGCCCAGGACGGCAACGGGGGTGTTGGCGGGGACGTACGATGCCTGCACAGAAAAAAAGAGATCGTCAACAATTTGCTAATCAGGACACGCTTCTTACGAGGGAGGCATAGTAGTCTGCCGGGATCGCCGAGGGTGCCGAGTGCTTGTCACTGGGGAAGGTCGAGAACGCAAACAGATCCAACTGCACATC
>Ga0302230_10000747_pt1 | contig 24476 bp, 24 predicted proteins | sample II_Palsa_N2_1_FD_193523 | JGI IMG/M metagenome (GOLD analysis project Ga0302230, IMG submission 193523) | Peat permafrost microbial communities from Stordalen Mire near Abisko, Sweden - II_Palsa_N2_1 | ecosystem: Environmental > Terrestrial > Soil > Palsa > Peat permafrost | place: Sweden... | reverse complement strand
GGCTTCGTGCCGTACCCTCCGATCATGGCTGCCGAACTGATGGGGACCCGCCGTTTGATGGACTTCGCACACGAGAATCCACTGCTGGGCGTGTACAGCACGCCGCTGGGTATCACCGCGTCGAATCTGTCGCGATTTGACCGTTTCGTGTCTATCAACTCAGCGATAGAGATCGATCGCGGAGGTCAGGTCAACGCCGAATGGGTTGCTGAAAGACAGCTCTCCGGGGTTGGCGGTAGCGTCGACTTCACGGAATCAGCCCTCCTCTCTGTGGGCGGCATACGGATCATCGCGATGGCTTCCACCAACGTGCGTGATGCGTCGTCGAAGATCGTGCACGCACTCGGCCGTGAGGTCCCCGTGACCGTGCCACGCCACAGTGTTGATTATGTCGTCACCGAATACGGTGCGGCCAGGCTCGGGTTCGCGAGTACCCGTGAGCGAGCTGAACTGCTCGCCAGCATCGCACATCCGGATCACCGTGATCTAATTCTCGAGCAGGTACCTGTGGCATGAGTGTCGTCGAGCTGCGCGATGTCTCTCCCCGTGACGGTCTTCAGGACATGAGCCACACACCCGATTGACCTGTACTGTAGGACCGCCGACCCGAGCTTCAGATACTGACGAGCTGAGCGTCGGCGATGCGGGGCCCGTCCCCGCTGAACTGGGGCGCGTCCACCTCGTCGAGCAGCCCCGCCGCCTCCACGGCGCTCGCGACCGGGAACTGCAGCACGAGCACATCGGCGCCGTTGTCGCCGGCGCGAAGAACGGGAGCCTTCTCGTCAGGCTCGACCCACCCGAGCGTGTGCGGCCGCACCTCGCGCGCGTCGAAGAGCAGCGACCCGGCGTAGAGGAGGTAGTACTGGCCTCCGCTGCCGGCGAGCTCCGGCCCGGGGGCGACGGCCCGTCGGGCTAGCCGCAGCCGGTGCGCCGCCAACCCGTCGTCGTGACGGTGAATCAGCTCCTCCAGCACACTTTCCGTCTCGAGGGGTGGGATGCGGGGGACTTGTACGACGACGTTGCGGCCTGCGTGGGCGCTCATCCGGTCGCGCGAGCCCGGCATGTAGAAAGTGCCCTTGCTGGCGCGTGGCCGCAGCGTGAAGAACGAGATCGAGCCGCTTGGCCCCGGTACGATCGGACCGTAGGGCGAATCGGGGTCCGTGTAGTGGAAGCTGATCGGTGGCACGGCGGCCTTCCCGACCCGTCCACCGTCCCCAGCGACGATGACCTGGAATTGGCGAACGTGGTGGAAGTGCGCCGCCAGCTTAGCGCCGCTGAACTCCACCAGAAACGCCTGCTGGTTGCCGCCGGCATCGACGTGGAAGCACGTGTTGCGCGCGCTGCTACCGTCTTCCAGCAGGACGTCACGCGCTTCGGTTAGATCCGCTTGCGCGACCATCTTCATCTCACGGCCTCCTTCGTTCGTCGCCCGCTCGCCTATTCTACCGGCGGCATTGGGCGTGTGTGAGATCGAGGCCCTCCCGAGACGCTCCGGACCGACGCGATCTGGACGATCGCGGCCCCGCCGAAGCGCAGCTCGCTGGCGCGTTCCTCCCAAGCCACGACGTTCAGGCTGGCACGGCGGCCGAGGAGTGCAAGTTGTCGCCGATTGGTTGCGCGACATGTTCTACGAGCGAGGGAGGTGAGCGGCGGCGCAGCTCGGGCGCGGCAGCGTCGCGTCGGGATGCGACGGAACGTGGAGCGTGCGCCCATTCAGCCCACGCTCTCGGCGTGGCGGATCTCGGTGGTCCGCGCGTAATCCGTGTCGGTGCCGAGCGGCGACTGCGCGCTGGCACCGGCGTCGACATTCAGGCATTGCCCGGTGATCCCGGCGGAGAGATTGGAGAGCAGGAACAGCACCGCCCCGGCGATCTCGACCGGGTCGACACGTCGGCCGAGCGCGCTACGTAGGCTCGCACGATCGGTGATCGCATCAAACGTGTTGCTCGACGCCGCCTTGCTCAACGGAGCGGGCACCGAGCCGGGGACGATGCAGTTGGCTCTGATCCCCTGCCGGCCGAGCTCGACTGCCAACGTCTTGGTGATGGACATCACGCCTGCCTTGGCGGCGCCGTAGGGCCCGTGATAGGGAGCGCCTTCGAGCGCGCTCACGGAAGCGAAGTTGACGATACTTCCACCGTTGCCGCACTCGAGCATGGTCCTGGCAGCGATCTGGCAGGAGTGGAAGACATAGGTGAGATTCACGGCAAAGATGTCCTCGTAGACATCCTCGGGATACTCGTGCAGCGGCAGCCATGTTCCCGCGTTCCTCGACGTGCCGCCCGGACGCTCTAATCGCGTGCCCCCGACAAGATTGACCACGCCGTCCAACCGCCCGAACTTGCTCGTAGCCAGCGCGCAGGCGTTAGCGAGGTCATCGACGCTGCGGACGTCGCCGGCATATCCAACGCTGTGCCCGCCTGACGCCTTGATCCGGCGCTGCGTCTCCGCGACGCGGTCGTCGGTAATATCAAAGGCGACGAGGTTGCCTCCCGCATCCGCGATGGCGAGCGCCGTGGCGGTACCCATGCCGCCGCCGCCGGCGCCGAACACGATCACAGCTCGGTCGTCGAGTCGTAATCTATCCGTGAACACGTTCAGTCCTCCTCGGTGGAATTGGTCAGTCCGCGACGGTGAAGTTGACGGCGAAGGGGAGCGAACCCGCATCGGGAAGCCGTACGATCGTGTGGGTCAGGCTCACGAGCGACCATCGATGTTCCGTCCACGCGCATCCGACAGCTTAGTTTTGACTCACGCGCAAGTCAGCTAGCGTTAGACCACGGCTACGGCGAGGCGGTGACAGGAGCTCAACACGGCTTGCCCCGCCACCGATGTCGGACGGACGGATCTGGAGTGCCATCACTCAGCGCGAGCGCGTCGCGGAACGGAGCGTTCCCGAGCGTGTCGTACATGGTGTAGATGACTCGGCTGAACTCATTACTCCTCCGGCCCTCGGGGCGGAATGGGGCGCGCAAATCCTGTCGGCTGCCCCGGCAACGTCTGGTTAGATGGCGTGTTGACGTAGGTGCCCTCGCTGTTGCGGAACCATCCAGCGGCAGCCAGAGTACCCCCATCGGCGTTGATGATCGCCCCGGTGATAAAAGCCGAGAGATCCGAAGCGAGGAACAGGATTGCGCCGGCGGTGTCCTCCGGTCTCCCCAGCCGTCCGATTGGGACCCACCACGGGATGAGGTCGGCATGGTAAGCGGTGAGGCGTTCGTATCCCGGAGATGTTTGGGGCGTCCATGTCTTATCAGGGGCGATCTCGTTCACCCGGATCTGGTGCGGCGCCACGAGCGACGCGAGGCTGCGTGTGAAGCCGGAGACCGCCGCTTTGGTCGCCGAGTAGACGACTCGATTCGGGTAGCCGCGCAGCGATTCAATCGTCGTCAGGTTGATGATGCTGCCACCCTCTCGGCGCTCGATCATGCCGGGAAGTACGGCCTGGCTGCACAGGAAGACCGTCTTTGCGTTGAGCGCGAACAGCTCGTCCCAATCCCGCTCGGTCGTGTCGACAAAATGGGCCGTGGGATGCATGTAATGCCCGACGTTGTTGACCAGAGTGTCCACGTGTCCGAACGTCGCCACGGCGGTCGCGACGAGCTTGCGGACCGAAGCCGCTTGCCGGACGTCGCATGGAAACGAGACCACCTCACTCCCGGAGCCGCGGATGGTTTCCGCCGTCTCGCTGGCCAGATCGCTGTCGATGTCGTTGACCACGACGCTTGCACCGTGCTCGGCCAGCATCAAAGCAGCGGCGCGACCGATGCCGCCTCCCGACCCGGTCACGATCGCCACCTTCCCATCCATAAGGTCTGTCGGCACTAAAGTCCTCCCGTTAGCGGACCGGATCTTTTTGGAACGCTCATCCGTCGGGCGCGCCGCCGCCGAACGTAGCCACGTCTTCGAGGTCCCGGTTCACCCGAACGGTGACCTTGAAGCTCGCGTCGAACATCTCGACGCGAAGTCCCACGGCGGCGACGCCGTGATAGTTGACCGGGATACCTCGAGCCTCCCCGTCTACGACGACCGTTGGTGCTCAGACGTTGCTCACCCCAGATTGGCTTAGCCCGGCAAGCTGAGGCCCAACCGTCGAGCGAGCTCTGTGGCAAGCAAATCTGAAAGCTCACTGCCAGTTGTTGGGTTTCAAACCAGTTGCCAACGTCCCCGATCCCAGCGCCACAAACCGGCGCCGTGTCGGCTGTCATCTGCGGATTGACCATTGGCTATCCGTCTCCGACGTCGACCTTCCGTCGAGATGGCAGAACTCTACAGGATTTTTGACTCGCGAGCAAGTAGGCCGCTGCTGCGGAGCAAGCGTCCGGACCCAAAGAGCTTTCGTCCGGCCGGCGAATTCCTCCTACAACGACCGCGGTGGCCGGTTGCCGGCAATCGACACGGCAGCGTGTGTGAGCGCGCGTCCGTAATCTGGGCGCTGAGGCCGAGGCGCATGAGGGTCCTCCCGCACGGACCTTGACCACGGCTGCCGCTGGCGGTACCGTACTCCCTTGCGGACAAGCAAAATGATCTTGGAGGCGATTCGCCGTCTACTGGCGAGGCGAGGAACTCAATGGATTTTTCGATTCTGTTTGAAGGGCAAGTGTCGTACCCATCCGTGGAGAGGGAGCGGGAGGTGCTTCGCTCGGTCGTCGAGCAGGCGACCTTGGCCGATGAGCTTGGTTTTGACCGCTTCTACTGCGTCGAACACCACACTCTGGAGGGCTATGCGCACTCGAGTGCCCCCGAGGTCCTGCTGAGCTTCGTCGCAGCGCGTACGCGCCGGATTCGAGTCGCCCATGGGGTGATTCCGCTGCCGTTCAAGATGAACCACCCCGTGCGCGTCGCCGAGAGAACAGCGATGCTGGACATCCTCAGCGGCGGGCGCCTCGACGTCGGGGTCGGGCGCAGCTCCAGCGCGCGTGAGCAGGAGACGTTTGGCGTAACCGATGAGGAATCCCACGTCGAACTGGTGGATGGCCTGAAGGCGATCGTGAAGATGTGGACCGAGGAGGAAATGGAGTACTCGTCGGACTATCTGCAGATACCGCTGCGTACGATACGTCCGAGGCCATTCCAGCAGCCGCATCCGCCGTTACTGATGGCGTGCACGCGCGATGACACATTCGACCTGGCCGGGACTCTCGGGGTCGGGGCACTTAGTAATGCCGCTGACGGCCCAAACGCCACGCGCCGTAAACGTGACCTTTATGACGCGGCGGTCGCCGCGAGAAAGCCCGAGGACGTGGTCGGAAAGTTCACCAACGACTGGCTCGGCGCCACCGTGTTCACCTGCGTGCGCGACGATCGCGACGAGGCGCGGGGGCTCGGATTGCGCGGAATGCGCTACTTCATGGAGGCGTCGCGCTACTACTTTGCGCGCGGAGCGGTGTTCCCCGATCCGAACTCGTGGCGCGATGAGGATATCGAGCCAGCTCTGCGCGAGATGTTTGCTGCCTCCAAAGGGAGCGGCTCGTTTTCGAAGGTGACCGCAGATCTCGTGGCTGAGAGCTCCGGGAAGGTGGGCGTCGGTCTTGGCAATCGCGCACTCGATCCGGACGAGGTGTTGGATGCCCGGTCCTCCGCCATGGGCAATGCTCACGACACGATCGACTTTGTCGAGCGGATGGCGGATGCAGGTGCCGACGAGTGCTATTTCGTAGTTCAGATGGGTGGGTTGGACCCCGACGTTGTGCTCGAGAGCATCCGCCAGATTGGGAAGAACGTGATCCCGCACTTCCGCAAGCCAACACCCGCGGTGTTCGACTTGGACCGCGCTATCTAGGAGTTACTGATCATGGCGCAACTTACCTATCAGAACGAGCTGACCGACGAGATGATCGCCGAGGCGGAGGCCATGGAGGGCGAGCCGCTGCGGGTGGAGCAATGGAATCACGAGGCTACCTTGGACACCATCCGGCGCTGGTGCTGGGGGCTTGGTGACGACAATCCTCTCTACTACGATGAGGCCTATGCCGCACAGTCGCCTTACGGCAGCATCGTGGCTCCTGCAACATTCCTGGCCACCGTGTACACAGGCCAGGTCGGGGTTGGGATGGTCGGCATACAGCCGTTTGGGGGGGGTTTCAAATGGAAGTTCGATGAGACGATCCACCGGGGCGATCGTCTGAACGTCGATGCTCGCCTCGGGCCAATCAAAGTGGTATCCGGCCGGCACGCCAGCCGATTCGTCATCCAGAGCACGCTGAACACCTATTTCCGTGGCGACGGCGCGACAGTCGGCCATCTGGAGGGTTGGACTCTGCGAGTGCCTCGCAGCAAGGCGGCCGGCGGACTGGCGTACGAGCCGCGAAAGGCCCACAGTTACAGCCGAGAGGAGCTCGAATCGATCCGCCTGTCGGCGATCGGCGAGGAGCGTCGCGGCGCGGAAACCCGCTATTGGGAGGACGTGATCGTTGGTGAAGACATCCCTATGATGGTCAAGGGCCCAATCGATCTCATCACGATGATCGCGTACTACGCGGGCAACCACGGCACGCCGCGCTACAAGAGCACGGAGCTGGCCTGGAAGTATCGGACCTGGGCCGTCGAGGCGCCGGAGAACCTACCGAACAACTACGATCCGTTCTACTACGCGGAATCAGTCTCGCCCTCGGCTGGTCACACTCGGGAAGATGTTGCGCACGAGGTCGGGATGCCTGGTGCCTACAACAATGGCACCCAGACCATGGGTTGGATTGGGCACGCGGTGCAGAACTGGATGGGGGACGACGGCTTCCTCTCCGAGCTCACCGTGACGCTACGACGGCCCGCCATCTTCGGGGACACGGTGTGGTGCGGAGGCCGCGTCTCCGCCAAGCCAGAGCCTGGGCTGGTGGAGCTGGACCTGAGCGCGCGAAATCAAATCGATGACGCGGTCGCGGATGGGAGCGCCGTCGTCCGACTCCCCGTCCGCAGCTGACCTCCGGCACATGCACGACCGAGCAGGATGGCTCGGTCGTACAGTGCGTCAAGGCTCTGGGTTCGATGAATTGGCCATGCGCGGTCGAGCAGGTCGGCGGGTGGCACGACTTCGGCCACTAGGCCGAGAGAGAGGTTCTTAGCTGACTCCGGCGGGTTCGCTTGGGTGGGGGTGGGTGATCGCAATTTCCCGTTCGTAGGAAGGATCGTTTCGGTCGCGGCTGCCCGAGACAAAGGCCGAGGTGTCAAACCCTTGACGGGCCGCCTCTAGAATCACCCGCCGGTGGGCGATACGCCATTCCCCGCTGCGGCGTTCATAACGATCGATGTAACGCGCCACGCCCATCTGCACCTCCCCTTGTGAGGTAACTACGCGCGACTGCACGTAGATCTCTCCCCACGCGACGTCGCCGTCGACCTCGAACAGGAGATTGCTTAAGGCATGCTGGATTGGACCGTGACTGGGGTCCATGGTTCCGCGTTTCAGGTGCGCGAGAAAGTCAGCCGGGCTTCCCTTGAAGACCCCGTGATCGTCGTAGGCGTCAGGGTGATAGCAGGACAGCAGCAGGTCATCATCGCAACGGTCAACCGCACGGGAAATGCGCGTCACGAGCTCGGTCAGCTCCTGCTTGTCGAGAAGCGTCTGTATCTGCTCCTGGGAAGCCATTCTCTCTCCTCTCGCGCGAGCGTCTCGCGGCACTGTCGGGGTATGCCTGCGCGCCGATCAGGCTACCACACTTGCTCGCCCGTCAAATGTCGATTTCGGCTACCATACTTGCTCGCCCGTCAAATGCACAGTTGGGGGAGTTTCGATGGCCATTGCCGACGAGGAACTGACGTATCCAGGACCCGCGGGGTCTGAGTGCCCGTGGCCGCTGCTGGAGAAGTTACGCGCCGAGGCGTCCGTTTACGAGCTGCCCTACCGGCCCGGCGTGTACGTCGTGTCCCGCTACGCCGACGTGCGCTACATCCTGGGGAACCCGCAACTGTTCTCGAGCGGCGGGGTGCGCGCGCAGCTCAGCGGCTTTGATCTCATCGACGTCCCGTCCGAGGACGACCGCGTGATGAACGAATCCGACGATCCCGCGCACGCGCTGAAGCGCCGGATCGGCTTCGCCCCGCTGAAGCCCGGCCGGCTGAAGAGCTACGAGCCATTGATCCTCGACCTCGTCGACGAACTGATTGACCGCTTCGTGGACGACGGACGCGTGGAGTTCGTGAACCAGTTCGCGCAGCCCCTGCCGGCGCGTCTGACCTGTCGCCTGATGGGCGTGCCGTTGGAGGATGAGGACTTCGTTCGTAGCTGGGGACGGTTCGAGTCCTCTGGCCTGGCGTGGATGGACGACGAGTTCAAGCAGCGCCAACGATCGAACTCGGCCAAGATGCTCGAGTACCTCACGAAGCTGATCCAGGCGCGCCACGAAGACCCCCAGGATGACGTGATCAGCGCCGTCATCAAGGAGCAGGTCGACCGAGACAACGAATTCCATCTCGCCGACGTCCGCGCTCAGTGCGCGATTCTTATCGGCGGTGGCGTCGTGACGACCGCCCACTTTCTCTCCAGCTGCATGCGGATGCTCGTGGATGATCCCACCCAGATGGCAAGGATCCGCAGTGACTTCAAGCTGATCCCGAACATGCTCGAGGAAGGACTGCGGCTCGAGCCGCCAAGCATGTGGCAGCCGCGCATCGCGCTCCAGAACGTAGAGGTGGGAGGCCACAAGATTCCCGCCGGCTCATTCCTCCTCATGATGTTCTGCTCCGCCAACCGGGACGACCGGAAGTTCGAGTCCCCCACCCACTTCGACGTCACTCGCAAGAAGGCGAAGGAGCACCTCTCATTCGGCTACGGCGCGCACTTCTGCCTCGGCGCCCCGCTAGCCCGACTCGAGATGAAGATCGGCTTCGAGCGCCTGCTCACACGCCTGGACAACATCCGCTTCGGACCCAACAACGACTTCAAACACATCCCCAGCGCGTCATTCCGCGGATTCCACCACCTCCAGCTCGAATTCGACACAACACCAGTTTCATAGTCAGCATGGACGCACAGCTCGGCGGCCCGCGCAGCGTGAGCTCAATGCGTCAACGGCTGCCTCCGAGGACGTCGGAGGGGCGGAAAGCCTTTGTCCTTTCGGGCGCGCAAGTGATAGGCTGTCGCGAGGAGAGATACGCGATGAGCGAAACGCGATGAGCGACGGGCTAACCGAACGGCCGCTATCACTGGTTGAGGACGTAGCCTCGGAGCTGACGCGAGGCAGGATGGTTGTCGTCATTGACCCCCGGGTGCGAGAGAACGAAGGCGACCGGTTATGGCCGCGCAGAAGGTGACGCCGGCTCCGCTGCCAGAGCCGGTCGGCAGCGACGCCTCAGAAGAGACGGCCCGAGAATCGCGGGCCCAGGTACCGGCGCTCGAGCCGGAGGAAGAGCCGGCATAACCGATGGCACTGCGATTTGGCTTCGGCTCTCTGGGCAATCGCCCAGAGGAGATCATCGAACTGGCCCGGCACGGCGAGCGTTTGGGGTGGCATCGAATCTGGTTCGGAGAACACGTGGCGCAGCCCGACGCGCAGAGGTCGCGATATCCATACGGCGAGGTGCCGCTGACGCTAACGACGATCGATTACCTCGATCCGCTGATTCAAGCTGCAGCGATCGCAAGCGCGACGGCGACGATCGAGATCGCCACGTCCATCTTTCTGCTGCCGCTTTATCACCCGATTTTCATCGCCCGCGCGCTATCCACGCTTCAACCGATCGCCGAAAATCGTTTCATATTCGGCGTAGGTGTCGGATGGATGCCGGAGGAGTTCGAGGCGCTCGGCGTTGACTTCAACCGCCGCGGCCGACGGATGGATGAGGCACTTCGGTTCCTCAGAAGTGCGCAGGGCGGCGGCGTCGTGTCCCACGAGGGTGAGGAGTTCTCGTTCGGAGCGCTGACGATTACGCACAGGTCGGTATCGGTCCCGTTGGTCATCGGCGGCAGGAGCGAGCCTGCGCTTCGCCGCGCCGCACGGTACGGCGACGGCTGGGTCTCGACTCCGGACATCGAGGTCGACGAGGTTCTCCGGAATCGCGAGACTATCGAGAAGCACCGCCGGGAATTCGGCACGCAGGACCGCGAGTTCACTTATTACATTCGGCTCGCGCGTCCGGACCCGGAGCTGGTCGCCGCATTTGCAGCAGAGGGTTTCACGGAATTCAACGTCGGGGCCGTCGATTTGTTTCCACGCGCCCAGGTCGCATCGATGTCGCTCGAACAGAAGGCCGGGGCGCTCGAGCGCGTCGCCGTGCAGCTGGGCATCAGCCAGCCTGAAGTCCCAGTTCTCAATGATCTTGATTAGCGTCGAGAGCGCGGCTCTCGTCGACTCTGTCCCACTCGCAACGGTCGCGTGATGTCACAAGCATCAGTCGTTGCTTCAACCTTCGCATACCCGTGGGATCTCGCTGACACCGGAGTAGAGAGCGCGCTTCGCCATCTCAGCGACGATGGATTCGGGGCACTGGAGCTCACGGTCTGTTACCACCCGATCACGCTCCATACGCCGGGAGCTCCAGACAGAAGGCTCATGTACATGGACAGGGGAGCCGTCTTCTTCCCCGCGCGGCGCGAACGCTACGGTCGGGTCAAACCACACCTCTTCCCAGAGCCAGAGGTGGTGAAGGCCTGGACGACGGCGGCGGAGCTGGCGCCGGGTATGGGGCTTGATCTCAACGCCTGGACGGTTGCGCTCTATCAGCCGTGGATCGCCCATGAATATCCTGATACGGCGCGCGTGACGCCTGCGGGGCAGATCAACCTCGGCGGAGTCTGCCCCACGTCTCCTGATGTCCGGGAGTTCATGGCCATTCTCGTCGGTGATCTGGCCGAGCAATTTCCGATCAGGACGGTGCAGCTGGAGGGTGTGTGTCACCAGTTCTTCGATACCGGATGGCGCCTGCCACGAGTGCTGGTTCAGCTCTCCCCGTGGAACCGTTGGCTTGCCAGTCTCTGCTTCTGCTCCAGCTGCGTGTCGGCGGCGGCAGACCGGGGCATATCGGTGAAGGCGTTTCGAAAACGGATCTGCGATGAGCTCGAGGCGGTCTACCGCGGTACGGCCCCGCCGTCAGATCGTCCGTTCGACGAGCTCCAAGCCGAGCGCATGGCCGCCGACGGGGATTATGCGGAGTTCATTTCGATGCGTGAGGAGGTGTGTGTCGAGCTCGTGCTTGGTATCGCCGAGCGTCTTCACGCCGCCCGACCGGACGCGGTGCTGGGCCTCTGGGGTCCGCAGGAGTTCGATGGTACGCAGCTGAATCTTGAACGAGTCTTGCCGGTCATCGGTGTGCTCCAGACCCGGCAGCCCATGATCGCTCCCGACAATGCTCGCCGGGCACGCGAGATCGCGGATGCCAACGGAATGCGAGTGACCGCCGTGCACTGGTGCGGGGGAAGGATCGGGCCGGCGTGGGGCCCGGAGTTCGAGAGGGCGCTTCGAGCCTCGGTCGAGCTTCGGATCGATCAGATCAACCTGTTCAACTGGGCGATGCTACCGCCGCAGATCGCCAGCGCGATCGTTCCGCTCCTGCGTCGGATCGAGGCTGAAGTCAACGGCTGCTAACCACGACCATCGAGCCACCGCCGCGGAATCAGAGCTATAACGCCTGGGATCGCCGGCAGTCATAGGACGTCTGAAGTCAACGAACGTCTTCGATATTCCAGTCGGTGCGGATCTCGTCTTTGCGGGAGGCATCGAAGATCTCCAGTCGGAATCCGGACAGGGGGAGAGCGTGATAGTTGACGAGCTTCCCGCGGGCCTGACCGTCCATCACGACCGGCGCGCCCTCCGACTCCAATCGGCTGCGTTCGCGGTTGATGTTCTCCGTCCAGTAACCCAGATGGTCAAGCCGGGGTCCTGCAGAGCAATCCCAGGCACTGCCGGCAGGGCCTTCGACGAGTTCGAAGTACGGCGGGCCTTGCGTCGACATCACCACGCGTAGCGGAACCTCCGCGGTGCCGTAAGGCATGATCGCGCTCCATGTCAGTCCCAATGCTCTGGACAGCTCGTCCATGGCCGACTCCAGATCCGGGACCAGCAGCCCGACCTGCCAGAAGCCGACACCATGAGCTTCGTTCTTGCTTGCCATGCTCGAGCTAGCCTGGTTGGTCGTGCGAGAGTTCGCTCGTGACGTGGCAACTGGAATCCTGCTTGCCGACGCTAAGAATCATCGTTCCGCTCCCCTTGCCTTCCACCAGCTCCTGCCCGGGGACCGAAATCACGACTTGATACTACCTGTTTGCGTGTGCGCAGAGCGCGAATCGCCGATTCGCGTGCGAGCAAGTCGTGCGCAAGGAGCGGCTACGTCCTGAAGCCGGCTAGGCTTCCGAGATTCGGCGCCCATCAGGGCGATCACTGAGACTTCGGCGCGCCGACGGGTTGATTGCTTGCGGTAGAGTAAGACGGGTTGCCCGGTGGCGGGTCTAGCGCCTGTTGCCGAGGCCAAAGCTCGACAGCGGAGGGATTGGTGGCGAAGCTTCGATTTGACGACCGCGTTGTCGTGGTCGCGGGCGGTGCGGGAGGGTTAGGTCGAGCTCACGCGCTGGATCTCGCGGCGCGCGGAGCTCATGTAGTTGTGGCCGACGTGGGCTGCGAGGTCGACGGCAGCGGCGCGGACCCCGCCCGGGCGCGCGATGTCGTCGAGCTGATTCGATCCCGCGGAGGCTCAGCCGTCGCCGACACCAGCGATCTTCGCCACCCAGAGGCTGGGAAATCGATATTGACGAAGGCGATGGACGCGTTCGGACGGGTCGACGCCGTCGTCTGCACCGCCGGCATCGTGACCTTTCCGGGTGCTGTGACCGATACCAACGCCAGCGACGTCAACGAGCATCTCGCGCACGAGCCGAATTCCTCGTTCAACGTCGTGCGGGCAGCGTGGCCAGTGATGGAGGCGAACGGGTACGGGCGGATCGTCCTGACGGTCAGCTCGGCGGTCTTCGGTGTTGGTACCGCGCTTGGCTATGCGTGCGCCAAAGGGGCGACGTTGGCGCTCGGCAAGGGGCTGGCACGGGCGGGCGAATCGTGCGGAATCACTTGCAATATCATCGCCCCGTATGGCTTCACCCGGGAGATGACGGCATTCGATCGTCCGGCTGCGGCAGTCGCGGCCAAGCGAGAGACACTCCCGCCCGAACGTGTCTCGGCACTCGTCACGTATCTCGCCCATGAACACTGCCCGGTGTCCGGGGAGTTTTTCGGGGTCGGCGGCGGACGGGTGGTCAGGGTGTTCTATGCCGAAACCCAGGGCTACACGAATGCGAGCTTGCAAGCTGACGACCTGCCTGCCAACTGGTCGACGATTATGTCGGAGAAGGACGCCGCGGACGTTCGGAGCAACAAGCAGTTCGTTGATCGGTTTTATGATCACGTCCCGGGCTTTCGAGAAGCGGAAGCCCGCACTGACGGGTCTCGGAGCGCTGTATGAATGCCGGAGTGCTCGCCCTGAACGGCGATCCGATGTCGTGGGAGCCGCTGAGCCCGCTCTTGCTGCTCGACCGTGCGGCCGCGGCGTTTGCCGGACGTCCGGCTGTGGTCGCGGGCGCTCAGAGCCTTACGTATGGCGAGTTTCGCGATTGCTCCTTCAAACTGGCGGGAGCTGTGCGCGGGCTGGGTGCCGAGCGCGGCGACCGTGTTGCCGTGCTGGCGCACAACACGCCCATGCTGCTCGCGGCCCATTACGCCGTTCCCGCCGCCGCCGCCGTTCTGGTCGCTCTCAACACCCGCTTGAAGCCAGCCGAGCTGGCGGCGATCCTAGACCATGCCGGCGCCCGGCTCCTGCTCTGCGATTCCGAGCTCGAGGCTCCCGCCCAGGCAGCCGCCGCAATCGCTGATACCCATATCAGGGTAGTCGTGGATGCCGGTGAAGAGGGCGAACTGGCGAAGCTGACGATGGCGTCGCAGCCGCTCCGGGAGCAGGTCCGTGACGAGCGAGATCTGCTTTCGCTCAACTACACAAGCGGCACGACCGGCGACCCGAAGGGTGTGATGTACCATCATCGCGGCGCGTTCCTCCAAAGCATCGCGATGGCGTTCCACGCGCGGCTCGGCACCGACACTGCATACCTGTGGACGCTGCCGATGTTCCACTGCAATGGCTGGTGCTTTACTTGGGCGGTTACCGCCGCAGGCGGCACGCACGTCTGTCTACCTAAGGTCGAGCCCGCAGAGATCTGGCGCCTGATCCGCGAGGAAGGCATCAGTCATCTGTGCGCCGCGCCTACCGTCCTTTCCATGATCGCCCACCATCCCGATGCAGGCGCCAAGCCGCTGCCCCGCCGGCTACGGGTGTGCACGGGCGGAGCACCGCCCTCGCCGTCGCTGATTGCAAGGCTCGACGGGTTGGGCCTCGACGTCACGCATCTCTACGGGCTTACAGAGAGCTTCGGGCCAATCGTGATCTGCGAGCCGCAGCCCGAGTGGAGCAGCGCCGATCCCGAGGAGCTCTCTCGCCTCGTCGCGCGTCAGGGAGTTGGCAACGTCATCGCTGTACCCCCGCGAGTCATCGGAAGCGATGGTAAGGATGTCCCAAGCGACGGAAAAACGCTTGGGGAGATCGCCCTTCGTGGCAACGACGTGATGCTCGGCTATTATCGAGCGCCTGAGTTGACGCAAGAGGCCGCACCGGACGGCTGGTTCCGCACCGGCGATCTCGCCGTGAGACATGCTGACGGCTACATCGAAATCCGCGACCGAAGCAAGGATGTGATCATCTCAGGAGGCGAGAACATCGCTTCGGTCGAGATTGAGCAGGCGCTTGCCAGCCATCCGGCGGTGATCGAGGTGGCCGTTGTGGCCGCGCCCGATCCCCACTGGGGTGAGGTACCGGTCGCCTACGTCACGTTGCAATCCAACGTCGAGGTGCAGCCTGAGGAGCTGATCGCCCACGTCAAGGCACGTCTGGCAGGGTTCAAGGTGCCGAAGCGAATCATCTTCGGAGAGCTTCCCAGGACGTCGACGGGCAAGATCATGAAGTATGAGTTGCGGGGGAGGCTGAAGGCCACAGCCGGGACTGCCGACGATGGGGCGGCCTCGACCACAAAGCTGGGTCGGGGCTAGCGGCGCCGGGGCGGAATCAGCCTTCGAAGCGGAGAACAGCTCGTCCGCGAGTGCCCGGTCGCTCGACGTGGCGATGGGCCTCGGCCGCGGCCTCTGGCGCGTATGTCTGTGAGACACGCGGCGTCAGTTGACCGGTGGTCGCCATCTGCATCAGGCGTTCGAGCTTGGTCTGCTCCAACCCGTGGGTTCTGACGCTGACCCGCTCGACGCGTATCCCGCGCGGAGCGGCGACCGAAAACTCGCGCAGAACGATGAAGACTCCGCCGTCGGCGACCGCAGCAAAGGCCGGTTCCCCGACGAGAGCCGCATCGATCAGACCGTCAACCCCACTTGGTGCGACGCGCCTGATGTCCTCCGCGGCCTCTGGGCCGCGCTCGACAACGGCATCGGCACCAAGCTCCTCCAGCCACGACGCGTCTTCGCGGCTGGCGACGGCGATGACGCGCAGTCCCTCAGCGTGGGCCAACTCTGTAGCGTAGGCGCCGACGGCGCCGGCTGCTCCGGTTATCGCGACCGTGGCGCCCGCCGCGAGCCCAAGCGTGTCAAGACTGATACGAGCAGTCATGCCGTTCATCGGGACTGTTGCAGCAGCCTCGAGGCCGATGCCGTCCGGCACCGCGGTCGCCGCCCTCGCATGCACCACCACGCGCTCGGCGTGCGAGCCGCGTCCGCCGGGGAACGGTGAGGTGAGGGCTGCCACGACGTCACCCACCGACCAATCGGAGCCCGGCCCGACAGCTTCGATGACACCCGCGAACTCCAGTCCGCCCACATACGGAGGCTGGGTATCGCCAAGCAGCCCGGCGAACTGGCCGCAGCGCAGTCCCGTGTCGGCGGGGTTCACAGTGCTGGCGATTACCCGTACGCAGATCTCGCATGCCCTGGGCGTCGGTTCGGGTAGCTCCACGATCTGCAAAACTTCCGGGCCACCGAACTGCCAGATTCCCACTGCGCGCACGACAGGAATCATAGTCGCTGCCACTGGCCTCGATCGGAGTCTCCGGCGTCTGAGCTCCTCGATCTGGACGCTGGTGGTCGATTGATCAGTCGCCGGCCGACAGCCATGGCTTGCACTCCCGCGCCTGCCTTGTTCGAGGTCCGGGTTCGCCTGTGGTCCCGCCGCCAACCCGGTCGGCAGTTCAACTAACCGATCGCAGATCGGGTAAAGTAGGGCCGCAGATAGAGGCATCTTTCGTTGGCCGATCGGAGCAGGTTTTCGAAGGGGCCAGTCCAGAGGTTAAGCTGAAGCGAGAACCGGATGGCTAGAGGCACCCTAACCCGGCGTGAGGTTTTGGATCTTGCGGCCGAGCTGTTCGCGACACATGGCTATCGGTCCACGAGCCTGGAACTCGTCGCCGAGAGGCTGGGCGTCACCCGCCAAGCGCTCTACTATCACTTCCGGAACAAGGGAGAGATTCTCGCCGCGCTGTTCGAGGAGATGATGACGCGCCTTGAGACCGCGGTCGCTGCCGCTGCGCACGATGCCGACGACCCCTTCTTGGCAATGCTGTACGCACACGTGGAGACTGCGGTCGTGAACACCAACCTTGTGGCGTTGCTGCTTCACGAGCGGCCGGAAATCGCAAAGCTGGACGGCGTACGCGCGGCGAAGCGGCGGCGCGAATACGCTCGTCTGTTCGTGTCGGCCTATGAGGAAGGGGCGCGCGCCGGCAGATTCCGTTCGGTGGATCCAACTGTGGCCGTCAACACGCTCATCAGTGCAGCCAACGGGATTTCGTGGTGGTATCACGGCGAATCCGTCGTCATGCCGGAGATCATTGTGGAGGCGGTATTCAAGCTGCTCACCGCCGGCTTCCTCGCGCGTCCCGCGGAAGCGGCGAAGGTCGTGCGATTTGCCGAGAGCCGACAGCGTGATGGGCGGTTGACCGAGGCGACGTACGGCAGTTAGCCTAGAGCCTGCCGGGCAGCGCGAAACTGCCCCTGATCCGGCGGGCGACCGAGCGATTGTCGGCTGGCCGGTGGGGCCACAATGAAGCCAGAAGCGAGGAGCGCCACGATCTCGTCCGCGCTCGTCGACGACTCCCACGAGCTCTTCGAGCCGCGGTACCACGAGGAGAGAGCATTGGTGGCACTCAGTAGCGAGTTCACGACAATCCAGCTGTTGGCTGCCGATAGTGAGCCGGACGCGACCTCGGCCTCATACCTCTCGGTGAAGGCCCGGACGTAGTCGCATCTCCTGCGCCTCTGGGCGGCGGCGGATGGTAGCCGAGCTAACTCTGGCCGCTCGTGCAATAGCAGCGCCGTTAGCGCTGGATGCTGCGCGGTCACTCGGGCGTGACCGCGGAGGAGATCCAGGAAGCCGGCCGGCGGAGTCGAGTTCTGGGCGTGGACCAGGGAGTCTTCCAGCATGCTCATCATCTGGTCGAACAACTCGGCCAGGATCTGACCCTTCGACCCTACGTGGTAATACAGCGCTTGACGCGTTACCCCTAGTTCATTCGCGACGACCGTCAAGCTTGTAGACCGGTACCCGGACTCCTCGAATACCGCCAGCGCGACCTCGAGGACCCGGCGCTTGGTAAGTGTGGGAGGGGGCATCGCGGCTGCTGCTGCACGATATTGCGCGCGGCACCTATACGCCCAGGCGCTCCAGCATCGCCGATACGTATTCTGCGCCGCGCTCCAGGGCTAAGATCCCTTCAGCGTCGATCCGCGGTCCGACCAGCTCCAGATCGAAGAAGCCCTCGTAGCCGGCGTCTAAAAAGGTGGCGATCACACGCTCCAGTGGGAGGACGCCGTCTCCCGGAACCACCCGGTCCGGCATGGTCATCGTGCCCAGGGCGTAGTCGCTCAGCTGGACAAGCTGTAGGTGGGGAATCGCGCGCGCTACGGTCGCCGCTAGCTGAGGCTCACGCCAGGTGTAATACATCTCGGCCACGATCCCGATGCCCGAAAGTTCCGCGAGCTGGACCAGATCGCGCAGGTTGTAGGCGATGCTGTTCTCCTGGCGCAGCTGATTCTGGTTCTCAATGGCCACCCGCACCCGATGACTGCGCCCGATATCGAGGGCAGGCGCCAGCGCGGTGGCGAACGCTGCTGCTGATTCTTCGTATGTCAGTGTGCCCCCAGGTCCGGTCATCGAGTACACCAGTGGGGTGCCTAGGGCTGCCGCAGCCTCTATGGTGCGGGTGAGACGCTCGCGTTCCCTCGGCCAGAGCTCCGGATGATCCAGCGTGAACATAGTCGTGTGGATCAGGTAGGCCACCTCGAGCCCAGAGCTGCGGATGACATCAAGCGCTACATCCCAACCGATTTGATCGAACTTCCGATCTTGCAATCCGATCCTTCGAAGGTTCGCGTTGGCCAGCGCAGTCAGATCGTCGGGCAGGAGGCTGTTGGAGAACGCAACGCCGTTGATCGTCAACCGAGGATGCATGATCCAGAACGGTGGTTCGGCTGAACGTTGCCAGCACGCGATTGTCCTCCTTGGCTGGCACGGGTCGTGTACGAAGCTCGACGGATAAAACGGACAGCGGCCTGATCATCGATACGGCTGATGTAGCGCTGGTCTCGAAGTTCGCCTTGCATATCATGAGGTAGTGTGACAGCATCTTTGCGCACACGCAAGTGCGCGAGCGGCGGTCATAAAGCTTCTGCCCAGAGTCCACCGGGACCCTGGCACGAGATCTTGTGCGCATCCGATCTGCGACCTGACCGCGGCGCCCGCTCTCGAGGGCGCGGACCAGAGGAGGAGGACGAAATGTGCACGGCCGACGAGTTCTGTAACCTGGCAGGAGTCGGTGACGCGCTGGTCGCGCTGGTCAAAGCGCAGGGTGCCCGATGACTCCGACCCCCGGCCACGACCAGGTTGGCCTCGTCGGCCGGCTGGACGCCGTCTCCGTCCTCGACGCGTTGCGCGCACCGACGCGGGGCGTCGTCTACGACCTCGATGCGACCCGTTGGAACGGGATGCCCGTCGGTCCTGGGCATCCGCAGTTCCAGGTGCTCACGTACAGGAGCGCACCAGGGTCGCGCAACCAAGGGGACATGGACTTCCTCGAGCATGGGAACGCGGCGCAACTTCGCGTCAACACCGATCTGATCATGGGTACCGTCCACACCGGGACGCACATCGACGCTTTCGCCCATGTCTGCTGCGGGCCCGCTGCGGAGTGGTTCGGGGGCTACAGCGCATTTGACCAACTCGGCGACTTCGGCGCGCTCACGTGCGATGCGAGCACGATTCCGCCGATCGTCACCCGCGGCGTCCTCATCGATGTCGCTGCGGACCATAGCGTGCCATGCCTGCCGCGCGCCACCGCGATTACGAGCGCCGATCTCGCGTCCGCGCTGGACAAGCAGCAGGTGGAGCTTCGAGAGAACGATGTCGTACTCGTGCGCACGGGCTACATGTCGATCTGGCCTGACATCACCCGCACGAGCGAGTACGCCGGAGCTGGCATCGACCACGGCGCGGCGGTATACCTCGCCGACCGCGGCGCCATTGCAATCGGCGGCGACACGGAGGCGCTCGAGGTCTTCCCTAGCGGCAATCCGGACAACCCGTTGCCCGTCCACATCGAGCTCCTACAGCGTCGAGGGATTCATATTCTCGAGCTCGTCGACGTCGAGGCACTCGCCGCCGATCAGGTGTTCGAGTTCCTGTTCGTCTGCTTGCCGCTGAAGATCCGCGGGGCGACGGGCTCGCTCGTCCGCCCGATCGCGATCGCCTAATGTAGTGCCTCCCAGTCGGTGAGCTCCCCAGACCTCGGTTCGGCGGGGTCGACGGCTCGTTCCTTGAACGCCATCACGAGAGGTGAGCGTGACCTGCTTTTACAAGGATGTCGCACCTGTGTCGCATCACCAATGGGTGCGCCCCTTGCCGAGGTCAGGGCGGGAAGTATGACCCGCCGTTGACATGCATGACCGTACCGGTGATGTGATTCCCGTAAGGACCGACGAGGTACAGCATGGCGCCGGCGATCTCTTCCGGGTCGCCTGGCCGCGGCGGCAGCACCTGCCCCTCGGCCTCGGCGGCCTTCTGGCGTTGCGCGAGCGTCGGCGGCGCATCGTACCCGAGCTCGCGGTAGTTGCCACTCGTGCGCATCACGCCAGGGGCGATGCAGTTGACCGTGATGCCGTGCGGCCCAAGCTCCATCGCCATTGCGCGTGAGAAGCCGATGATCCCAGCCTTGTTCGCGACGTAGGCCGCGACGCCGCGCCGGGCCGCAGCCTCGCCGGGCCGGTAGGCGGCGCGCGAGACGGTGTTCACAATTCGGCCCCATCCGGCGCGCTTCATCGACGGCGCGACAGCGCGGATGCAGAGATACGTGCCCCGAAGGCTCACGCCCATCGCACGGTCCCAGAGCTCCTCGGTGAGCTCTTCGAGCGGGACGCTTGCGCCGAGCCCGGCGTGATTCACGAGGATCCCGATCTCGCCGAGCTCGTCAATCGTCCGGTCGACCATCGCTTGCACCTGCTCGCTCTTCGAGACGTCGACCGAAATGCCGAGCGCCTGCCCGCCCGCGGCACGGATCTCGTTCGCGACCTCGTTCGCGCCGTCCCCGTCGAGGTCGGCGATCAGGACTACGGCTCCTTCGCGCGCAAGCGCCCTCGAGTAGCTGGCCCCGATGTTCCGCCCGCCTCCAGCGGTGACTATCGCGACACGTCCGGCGAGCGCGCCTCCCGCAGGCCGGTTCATGAGGGCCACTGGATTCGACTTCGCATGACCCGACCACCTTACCCGCTTGCTTGCACGTCAGTCAAATCGACCGGCTGATTGACTGCCCCCCGATTCGGTCCGCTGGGGCGAGTGCTACGACGTGTAAGAGCGGAGTTTGACGCGTGCGCAAGCTTGACTCGTGAGAGCGTCACGACTAGCATGCGTTTGTGCGGATGGGTATGACCAGCAAGTCCGGCTAGAGGGTTTCGAGAGCCTCCCGTGAGCGACGCGACCATCGATCCAACCGAACCACGGCTGCCTCCTATCCCAGTCGAGGAGCGCTCCGAGCGGGTTCGCACCCTGCTCGATCCGCTTCGCTCAGGGAACCTGAACATCTTGCGGACGATCGCTCACCACGAGGACGCCCTTGATGGCTTGCTTAGCCTTGGCCGCGGGCTGCACGCGATTCAGGCGCTGAAACCTCGCCTCCGCGAGCTGCTAATCCTGAGAACCGCTGTCAACTGCGACGTCGACTACGAGTGGGGCCAACACGCGCGGTCCGCTCGCGACCTCGGAATGGAGGACGACGAGTTGCAAGCCGTCGTTGTCGGACCGGCGGACCCGCGGTGGTCACGGCTCGAAGCGGCCCTGCTGAGTGCCGCCGACCAACTCCACCGCACGTGCGACTTGGAGGACGCCACGTGGGGGGTGCTGTTGGGCGCTCTCGGCCCAGATGGCCTCCTCGAGGTGCTGATGACCGCTGGGCAATATCACCTCGTCGCCTTCGTTATCAAGGCCGCCCGCGTTCAGCAGGAGCTCGGTGCGGAAGCCATACCCCATGGAGCGAGCTAGCGAGCCCAACCAGATCGGCGGACCCTCTCAGCTCCTGTTGCGGGCTGCCTTGCATAATCCGATGGCTCTCCCGAGCGAGATAAGACCCAACGAATTTGCGTCAGGCAAGTGAGGGCTAAGGTTGATCAAATTGAGGATCGCATAAAGGCTAATCGAAACCCAAGGTGGTAGCGGTGGAAATCGCGGTAGATAGAGATCTCTGTGCCAGCACGGGCAACTGTGTCCTGATCGCGCCCGAGGTGTTCCATTTCGAGGGCGACGAACTCGTCTACCTGCGATCACCTGGCGAGGCTTATCGAGAACAGGTGGAAGACGCGGTGAGATCGTGCCCGATGCAAGCGATCTCGCTCACGCTGACGCCGCCAGAGTGACCGCACATGACCGGAGTTGGGCTCGAGCGTGCTTAACCCAAGGCTCCCGGAGCGTACCTCTGGTGCGTGAGTCGATCCTCCCGGCAGGGCTAAATAGCGACTTTGGGAGACGCCGTTAGATGGACGAGCTGCTTCACCGGGAGCGCGCGATCGATTTGATGAGGCGCCACAACATCGATGTCCTCCTCGCGACGACCCCCGAGAACGTGACCTACCTGACCGGTCACATTGGTCGACGGCAGTATTCGTGCGTGTCGCCACTGAGCTTTGGCGTCTTCACCCTTTCTGACGGAGCGATTGATCTGGTGGTTGGAGGCACGGATCTCTCCTATTACGCGAGTCGGCCGGGCTTCGCCAACGTGGTACGCGGCTACGGAGCGCTTCCCGGGTTGGCTGTCGAGCCCGGCTACACGCCGGTGGGTGAGGAGGCACGGAGGTTCTTCGAATTCCTCGGCAGTGAGCGCAGATCGCCCACGGCTATGGATGCGCTGGCCGCTGCAGCGCGCGAGCGCGGGCTTGTAGGGGCCCGGCTCGCGGTGGACCAACCCGCAGGCTCACCATTGCTCGGGCTCCTTTCCGAGCAGTGCGGTGGCAGCACGATTCTGCCGGCCATCAACCTGTTTCGGATGATCCGTCTGGTCAAGACGTCGGCGGAGCTTGAATGTATGCGTCGCGCCGCAGAGCTCAACGAACATGCCATCGCCTGCCTATCAGACGAGCTTCACCAGGGCACGCGGGAGTTGGACTTGGCGGCCCTGTGGCGGGCGCGGGTGGCTGGCGCGGGCGCTCTGCCGGCATGGTTCTACTTTGGCGCCGGCGAGCGCTCGGCGTGGTTCGTGCCGCCGACAAACCGTCGATTGGAACCGGGCGACATGTTCGTGTACGACTGCGGGCTGGTCCTGGATGGCTACAACGCGGACACCGGTTGTTGCGGGAGCGTCGGCCGACCGTCCCGAACCGATCAGCGCCGGTTCGATGCCATTTTCGCCGCGCTTGAGGACGCGATCGGCTTGGTTCGCGAAGGTGCGATCGGGAGCGAGATCTATGAAACGCTCGTGGCGACTGCACGTAGGTGTGGCTTTCCAGAGTTCGACAGCTCCTTCGCAGGCCACACGCTCGGACTCGAGGCCCGAGACCTGCCGTTCGTGCTAGCGCCGCGAGTTGACCTGCACGACATCTTCCTGCCAGACACGTCGGACATGCCGTTGCCGGCGGGCACGGTGCTCAACGTAGAAGCTCCGATGGGCCTGCTCGGCCACTGCGGGTACCACATCGAGCGCACCATCCTCGTGACGTCCGACGGACATCTCGACCTGATTGCGCAACCCCGTCGTCTGCTTCAGGTCGAATGAACGCGGGCGGCCACGACCTGGCTCGAGGCTACTTCGCCTAGTCCAACCTAGGATCCCTGAAGCCGTGCGATGACCGGTGCGAACGCATCGATGTCGCGGCCGAAGACGACGTAGTACGAGATCCCGAAGCGCTCGCGAGTTGCCAGCAGCTGCTCGCACACTTGCTCCAGAGTGCCGATCAGGAAGAGAGCGCTCTGCAGCAGGCGATCGACCGCGCCGCCATATCTCGGAGCCAGCCGCTGCGCCGCTGAGCGCCGGTTTTTGGTGAGCACGACGGCTTGGACCAAAGTGCTCAACTCAATATCGGGAAAGCGTGACTCGGCCGCCTCACGTAGCCACTCGATCTGACGCTCGGTACCGGCCGCCTCCAGATCCTGCCAGTCGTGGGCGTGCCCTCCGGGGAGCACTCGCTGGATGATGCTGACGATATCCGCCTGGCGGCCGGCGAGCTCGAGCACCCGCCGTGCTCCGCCGCCGACCAGGATCGGCGGGTGCGGACGTTGTACCGGCTCGGGATAGCCTTGAAGACCGCGAATCTCGTAGTGGTTGCCGTGGAAGTGCACTGGCTCCGGCGCGCACAAACCCTTGACAATCCGGATCGCCTCCTCGAGTCGTTCCACGCGCAGCCGACCCTCATCGAATGAGATCCCCATCCGTTCGTATTCGTCGGCGCGGTGCCCAGCGCCTAAGCCAAGTTCGAGCCGCCCGCCGGAAATCCAGTCGAGGGTCATCGCTTCCTTCGCGAGAAGCGCCGGCGGACGGAAGTCGTTGCAGGCCACGAGGCTGCCAATACGGATCCGAGACGTCGCCCGCGCCGCAACTGTCAGCATCGGCCACATCGCCAGGTACCGGGCGCTGCCGATCATGTGGTCGGGGCAAAGGAAAGTGTCGAAGCCGAGGCTCTCGGCGCGCGCGGCCATCGCGGCCAGCTGATCCGGTCCGCTCGCGTCCCGGACGGTGACGCCAAAGCGGAGTGGACGCTGGGTCGTGCTCAAAACGCGCCTTCGCTGGGCCGCGCTTGCCGGCGGTAACGATCGGGACGCGGTGTAACAGGATGCAGCCGAAGTCCACTCACGACGTGAAACATTACAGCTCGGGGACCAGTGGCACTTCCAACGTGGCCGGAGCACGTCGGCCGAGACCATTGTCCACACAGCCTGGACACAAACCGTCGGATGGTCCGGCTTGTCTTTCGCACGCGCAAGTGCTAACTTTTGCGCGTGCGCAGAAGCCCGGCCCCCCTTTCTCGGCAGCCGGGCCGGCA
>Ga0302230_10000746_pt1 | contig 24478 bp, 31 predicted proteins | sample II_Palsa_N2_1_FD_193523 | JGI IMG/M metagenome (GOLD analysis project Ga0302230, IMG submission 193523) | Peat permafrost microbial communities from Stordalen Mire near Abisko, Sweden - II_Palsa_N2_1 | ecosystem: Environmental > Terrestrial > Soil > Palsa > Peat permafrost | place: Sweden... | reverse complement strand
GTGCGACCTCTCGCTCTCTGAGACTGGCCTGACCGAGAAGCCCGGCGCGGAGATCTCCAAGGCCACCTTTGAGGAGGAGTGGGTACGTCGTTATTTTTCATTCTATTTTATTTTTCATTTTTTTTTTTTTAAAAAAATTTTTTTTTCTTCATTACGTAGGCCCGCTGCCTGTCTGTCCTTGGCAAGGGCGAGCGCACCAAGAAGGTCGTCAACATCCTGGAGGATGCCGGCTTCTAGAAGGACGCACGGTCCTTTTTTTTTCCCCTTCCATCAGTGGTTTTGTCATTTTCACTTTTCAGTATAAAAACAAAACAAAAAACAAACAAAAACAAGAAAACCTCCACACCAACTTCTGAGCTCATTTGAGCTTTTGCATGAAATAAACATCTTGGCCGGGCGAAAGGTAGACCTTGCTGGAGCACTTGTCACAGCCGTTGACGAAATCGACGACGGCGCCCTTGACGCCACGCCACTTTTCCTCAAAGTTGCTGCACCAACGGTGCAAGGGATTCCCCTTTGAGCTGCGCAGGTCAGGGTAGTGGTCGCCCGAGAAGATGCCGCCGACCTTGAGTTTGGGCCACCAGCTCTTGATGTCGGCCTGGGTGGCGCAGTAGTCGTGCATGGCGTCGAGGAAGATAATGTCAACCGAGTTGTCGGCAAACGCGTGCAGGGCCACGACGTCCGGCTTCTCCATGAAGAATTGCACGCGGCCGGGGAACCTATCGATGACGCGTCCGTAGGCGTGGTTGTGCAGCCACGCATCGCGCTCGAGAAACACGACCGTCTCGTTGGCAAAGGTGCTCCACTGCGACAGAAAGTTTTGCGGGAAGTCGCCATAGTCGTCCTGGCCGACCTGCACGCCCACCTTGAGGCCCATCGCCTTGGCCAGCGAGCCCAGCGACTCGCGGTTGTCCACTCTGACGTTGTTGTCCTTCAACACTGCGGACAGCGTGTCTGCCAGGTTTCCGTTGGGCTCGGTTTCGGGCTCGTCGGCCGGCAGCTTGCGCTTGTGCAGCCTGGACTTTTGCTGAGGACGTGGCGGTGCTGGGGCGGCTATGACCTCGGGGGACGTGTCCAACTTGACGACGAAGACCTCGTTGCTCAGGTCGAGGGCAGAGGTGCTGCCGTTGCCGCCGTCGCCGTCCAGGAACGCACCGAACGCAGCCGACGTCACGTCCGTCACAGAGTGGCCCGAGAAGGACATGAGCAGCACCGTGAGCGTGGAGACAAAGGCCACGGAGAACGCGACCGCGCTTGTCGCGTTGGCTCCCCACGATGCTGCACATAGCAGGTTAGGCTCTGTGTGTGTGTGTGTGTGTGTGTGTGTGTGTGTGGGCGCTGTTGAGGCACTTACCTCCTTGCTTGGACATCAGCTGTGTGAGCGAAAAGTGAATTCCTTGGTCCTTTTTTTTTTTTTTTTTTTTTTGCGCTTTCTCTGAACGCTCGCTCTCTGCTCTCTGCTCTTTGCTCCGTCCGTCTCCCCTCTTTATTCGCGTTTTGTTTTTTCTTTTGGTTTATGGAAGAGTAGCGGCCGGGCGCACGCGCTCCGACCGCACATCAAAAATGACTCTTTACGCATCCCTTTCGGAATCCGAGACAAGTGCCCCTTGCGCGGGTGTGCAATGGCAAAGGACAAATATCAGCTGACCGCCATCGTGAGCACGGCCGCGCTAAAGATAGGTAAGTAATGAGCCAGCACCGAACGCAAGCACGCCGGGGGTAATGCTTCCGGCGTCCAGGCGCATTTATTATGGGAAAGACGTTTTTTATTTGTCACAGTAGATTTAATAAATCTGCCCAGTCCTCGTCGTCCAGCTCTGGGGCGGCACTAGGACGAGGCGCCAACACGTGCTCAGTAGCAGTGGGGGCGCCCTTTGTGCTGGCAAGACGGGTGGCGACGGCCTCGGCCTCAAGGACCATGGACGGCCCGGCGCTCTTCAGCCGCTGCCGCGCGACCCTGAGCTCTGTCCGGCCGAGCCGCTCCGCGAGCGCCTTGTTCCCGAGGACGGCGAGGACGTTGTCGAGGGTGCAGGTGCGGAAGTAGTCCACCAGAGAGCTTGCCGGAGGACGTCCCGTGTCGATCCCGACACCGCGCGCGACAATCAGGTTGCTGGCGAGCACCTTGTCGACGCCGTCCTGCGAGCGCTCAAAGATCCGGCCAGCAAACCGAGCACGCGCGCTGCTCCTGTCGACGTCGTCCACAGTGTCGATGTAGTTGTGACGCCGCGCGGGCTCGAGGAACGGCAGGACATGATCCAGGAACTTTTCGTTCAATTTGGGCATCGCGGGAACGCTCTTCCACAGCAGGACGACGTCGCGGACGGTCGCCATCGGAGAGCGACGTCCACGGCTGGCGAGGAGCTGGAGGAGACGGACGCGGTCGTCGGGCGAGCAGGCGCACGCGAGGTCCGCCAGTGGCTGATCAAACGCCACGGGCTCCAGCTGGCACTCGAGCAGGTCGACTTGCGCCTTGGGCTCCAGCAGCCCCACATCAGTGTGCCTGCGCATGAGAGCGGCCATGCTCGCCCTCTCAGACGCTGCCTGGTGAACGGTGACACTCGCAAGCAGTTCGATGAATTTCCTGTTGATGGGGACGCCGGAGCCCAGGGCCTTGTCAAAGAGACGCTTGACTGCTGCGTACGTGGACGGGCTGGGGGGAGACGAAACGACGAGACGGGCGAGGAGCTCATAGTCATCCGCGGTAACGACGACATCGGAACTTGCGAGCACGCGTTCAACGAGGGGCTGCCAGGCCTCCGCTGCACCGCTCACTGGACGCTCCAGCCCCCGCAGCACCGTTAAAAAATAACCTACAAAGTCGCTCGTGTAGGCGCGCGGGTTGCCAATCGACTCCATTACGGACGTGGCCAGGTCGTGGTGAGGGCACATCGCAAAGAGGTCCCGCGTCAACTTGGCAAAGTGGGAGGGATCACCCGGTGAGGCCTTGGCCAGCTCAGAGTGCAGACGGATCATAGCCGGCACAAGGCCTGTCTGGCCTTTGCGGACCAGGACCGCGCGGAGCACCAGGAGATCCATGCCAGGCAGCCCTGCCCCCAGCAGCATCGACGCCACTTCCGCGACCCAGTCGTCCTCGACACCTTGCTCCCAGCTGTAGAGAGTACGGACAATTTGCGACAGCAGAGCCTCGTGGGGGATCACGGTATCGTCGTCGAGCAGCAGGTCGACAACCCTCTTGATTTGGACGACCGTCAGCGGTGGCTCGGACCAGGCCAGGAACGCACTGTACATGAGCGGATGCCGCGGCAACGCCTCACCGCGCAGCGAGTCCATGTAACCGAAAGCAGCGTCGATGCCCTTGTCGGCGAGGACAAACTTGAAGTAGGTCACACGGTCGTCATTCTCCACCTCTGGGTAGATCGCGCGGTACGCGTTCCAGCCCTGTTCAAACGTTTTACCTAGCAAACAGAAAAAAAAATAAAAAAAATTTTTTTTTTGAAAAATTTTTGTTTTTATTTAAAAGGTGCACCTTGCTTGTAGGACGAATGGAGAAAGGCAAGAAAGTCGGTGCGGCTTGGGGCCGGCACCTTACGCAGAGTGGGTCTGGCCGGCGGGGGCCCGACGTCATTGGGAGGCACTGGGGTGGCAAACATCATCGGTCTGGTCGGGTAGACAACGCTGAGTTCGTCCAGCAGCTTCAGCACCTTTGCTGACGGCTGCGGCAGGCGATCGCCCACGAGGATGGAAACATGCTTGGCTTCGCTGCGCGCCTTGTCGTGCGCGTCTTCGTCTGTGCACTGCTTGTAGAGCCTGTACGCATCGTTGTCCCGCTTGAACTGCTCCATCGCCGCCGCGTATTCCTTCATCCGTGCGGCATGAATCGTCTTGTCGACCTCGTGGGTGACCAGATCCCGTGCGAGCCGGTCGCTCTCCTGGCTCGCGGCCTGCTTGTACCTAGTCACGGCCTCTTCAACCGCGTCGATCGACTGAAGAGGCGACGCCGAAAGCAGCGGCACAGACGGCGACGGCACGTTCCTTGTCCACCACCCGGGCACTGCACGAGCGTTAGAGAAGGGTCACATCGCACAACGCGTACCCTTGCGGCCCCCAGCGAGCTGCAGCAGGCGCCGCAACATCGTTTTCGGCAGCGTCAGGGAAGCACACTTGAAACATCATCATGTCGACCGGTGTGTCTCGCTCCGCGTCGTCGTCGTCGTCGCGTTCGAGCTTTGATGACTCGACGCTGAAAAGCTTCCAGGCCAAGGGGCCTGGGCAGCGCGTCGTGATGTCCGCGTGGGCGGCGCTGCTGGGCGACGACGGCTCCGGCAACGAGGTCGACGGCACAGGTAACAACCGCCGTCGCGCGATTCGCTGTTTTTCACTTTGGAAACAACAGAGACGCTCGTGCCGCGCGTGGCTGCGACCGCGCCCAACCTCGTCCAGTCGCCCAGCTCCCACACGCCACAGGCGGTGCTCACTGCGCCCGCGGGCGTCGTGAGGCCGTATCCAGACGGCGGTGTGGTCGTCGACGTGAGGTAGTGTGATAGTGAGATCGGTCGCAGCGCTTACTCGTGTGCGGTTCCTGCAGCTATGGCAAGGCGGTGTACCTCAAGGCGTCGCTCGTCGACCAGGACGACACGTGCATGTCGCTGCACACGTGCTACAACAAGCTGACCGAGGTCCCGGCCGAAGTCAAGCGTCTGCGTCGTCTCAAAGTGCTCGACCTCAGCTTCAACCAGCTCGGCGAGCTGAGCGACGTCGTTGGCGTCCTCGCGGAGCTGACAGAGCTCGACCTCCGATCCAATGTGCTCGAGTCGCTTCCCAACGCCCTGGTGCGCTTCTTTTTCTTTAAGAAAGAGAATAGTATACAAATGAGAAAACAACCCACCCTTTTTTTTCCGTTTAGAAATCGTGCAACAAACTCACTCGACTCTACTTGCACCGCAACAAGCTGCAGGACCTGCCAGACGTGTTTGAAAACATGCGATCGCTGCAAGTCGTGGATGCCAGCTGCAACTCGATCGAAACCATTGCAAAGTCCCTGTGGTCCCTCGGCACGTCCCTTCGCCAACTCAACCTCGAGCGCAACAACCTCTCCGAGATTCCCGGCGCAATCGGCAGCCTCCGGTCTGTAGTCAAGGTAGTGGGTGCTCACATCGTGAAAAAAAACAAAAATTTTTTTTTAAAAAAATAATATTTTTCCGACTGTAGCTCTCCTTGGCACACAACCGAATCAGGCGGCTGCCAGTCGACCTCGGCAAGCTAGTGGCCCTGGAAGAGTTGGACCTGTCGTTCAATTCAATCGAACGACTGCCGTCAGATACCTTGGGCAAGCTTGTATCGCTCCGTGAGCTCTCCTTCCGCGGCAATGGGTTTTCCGACCTCCCAATTGACATTGCTGACCTGGCCAGGCTCGAGTCGCTCGATCTCCTCCAGGTTCGACATCAATATACTTTCTTTTTTCTTTTGCAGCTAAGCTGCTTCACACAGTCCCAAGTGAAAATGCTACCACTCGAGTGCGCAAGGCTCAAAGCACTGGAGCACCTCCTCGTGGATGTCCACTCGTTTGTGCGACCACCGCCGGACGTTTGCCGACGCGGAGTCGAGGCCATGCTAAAGTACCTCGAGTCAGCGCGTCAGGCCAACATCCCCGCCGACGGCACCTACTCCTTGACAGGCGAGGGACTGTCCCGCACGGTTGAGGCCGCTCAGATGCTTTCGTTCATGATCAACGCAACCGATAGCAAGCAGCGGCCCCTCCCTATCGTGCCGGGCTCCCTGTCTGTTCAGGTTGACGTGATCCAGGCTCCGGACGAAGCGGACGAGACAATGGGTACGTCGAACAGAGAAAAGGGGATTTTATTAAAATGTGGCGTTTTCCAGCGTCCTTGCCTGTAAAGGTGACGCTTGCTGACGAACAACTGGGCACGCTGGTGGCGTCGTACGATGCTACCGTCGCCGGCCACTACATTATTCGAGTGATGACGGGGCCGAAGACGCACTTGCCCGGAAGTCCTTTCCACGTCAACGTTACGTGCGGCCCGCTTCACCCGCCCTCGTGTGTTGTGGTTCGCTCGAGTGACCTCAAGATGCCACCGGGTTCGGCCTTATCGTGGACAGCTCTGGTCCTCCCAGCTGGCAAGGAAGACACGTTCACCGTCCTGCGGTGCGACAAATTTGGCAATCGCATTCCCCTCGCGGGCAACAGCAACACTCCGGCTGAGGAGCTGTCTGTCCAACTCATCGAGGCATCTCCGCGGCCCGCCGATCCTTCCAAAGCCCTCAAAGTACGTTTTTTTTTTTTATTCCCCTTTAAAAAAAATTTTTTTTTTTGTTACGTAGCTTACGATCGTGAAGGCACAGTCGGGGCCAACGGTCAGGCGCGATGTGATTAGTGTGGTGGGAATGCTGGCTGGTCGTTACAGGATCGCAGTTGCTCTGCAAGGTGCGGCCCTGCGAGCGTCTCCTCTGGATCTCACAGTCACGCCCGGCCCGGTTTCGCCTGCGCAGTGCACCATTTCGGTGACCGGCACTCGGTCGGCGGTCCTCAACACGGAAACAAGCTTTGTGATCCAGGCCCGCGATGCGTTTGGTAACGCGCGCACAGCCGGGACAGACGTCTTTGACGCGATGATCACGACGGTCGACTCCAACGTCGCCGAGTACCCCGTATCAGTCCTCGATAACCAGAATGGCGAGCACGTCGCGACCTACTGCATCAAATCGGTCGGCGTGTTCCTCCTCCACGTCCGCCTACAGCGCAGAGACAATGGCACCCTCGTTCCCATCCACGGCAGTCCCTTCCAGGTAACCCGAGGCAAAGGGGGAGTGTGTTCACCGTACCCCCGCCAGATTTCCGTCACGGATAGGAAAACCCTCCTGCAAGACCAATTCGAGGTGGAGAACCTGTTGCTGTCGACCGAACTTGCCCAGATGACGCAAAAGTACCAGGCGTTGCAGTCGCAAGTGCAGCAGAGCGAGAAGCCTGCTGCGCCTGGCCCCAGCAGCGTAAACAACCTCCGCAAAGTGTTTGAAAAGGTCGCCGAGGCAGGCGTGGTACCGGAATCACCAACCACACCTGAATTTGTCCCAGCCGCGTCGTCGAAAAAGACGGCCGCCTCGGCGCTTATCTCGTCCTCGTCCGGCTTTTCTGACGACGCGTTCTTTGTCGCCAAGGAGGACCAGGACCAGTTTGTCACCTATTTGCTCCGAAGGACGGATCGACTTCCGCTCATGCCCTGGCCCAGCGAGCTGCTGGCCCAGACGATCGTCGGCATCTCGAACGAGGGCGAGGTATTCGCCAAAAATAAAAAATAATTTTTTTTTAAAAAAAAACATACGTGAAACAAAACTAGTCGACGAGGGCTGACGAAATCGTGAGCGCCCTGCTGGAACAATTGGGTCACCTGGTCAAGACCGAGTCGATGGATGTTCGCGAGTTGGGCTTTTGGCTTTCCAACCTGATCCATCTCGCCAACCGCCTAACCTCTTGGAGTGGGACAGCCGCGATCTCGCCAAGTCTCCTTCAAGGGCTCAAAGACTTGTCCAATGAAGTCGTACGAGTGATCGCCAAGGTCGTTCAGGCGCGGTTATCGGCCAACATTGTGCGCGCCTTTTTCGACCAGACGGACGATGGCAACGGCAACGACAGCGGCGTCGAGTCGGCAGCCACAACCCCTGCACCCGCTGCTCCGACGTCGTACGCGTCCGCTGCAGCCACTCCGCGTCATCGTACAGCACAGCCCCAGGGCACAGCGCCCTCCGTCTCAGGCAGCCAGCAGGCACAGTCGCTGGACCCGGTCATGGGCCTCATCCACGCAACGCTCACGCACCTCGAGACGAGTGCGATCCCCGCCGAGACTGTCAACGCGCTGTTGTCGCAGTGGATGTTTTACATTGACGCCGTATGTCGTGCAAGTGTCTTTTGAGTGGGATTAAGTATGTATTTTTTTTTATTTTCTACAGGTGCTCCTAAACAGCCTTCTCATCCGCAAAAAGTGCTCTGCTGTTTTCTTAAACACGTTCACGTGGACTCTGAGCCAGTGGGAGAGCTGGATTATGCAGAGGAGGTAAATCAGATGGCTGCGCTTGCTCGATCCTAACGTTGTTTCCTTGTCGTTTCAGGAACGGATTTGTGCTGACGGTGACGGGAGGCCCTGCCACGGCTTTGCTGGATCGCAACAAGACGCTGATCCGCACCAACCAGGCCCTGCGACTGCTACAGACGCCCCGGTTGGCCTCCCGTGAGCCCAACGATGTCGTCAAGCACGTGACACACTTGAATGTGCAGCAGGTCCAGAAGCTCCTGAGCACGCTCGACGACTTTAAGATCTCGCCCGCCAAGCAGAACGCGATCGTGGACGCGATGCAACGTCAGGGCACCGCTGCTCCCGCCCCCCTCTTGTCTCGCCAAGGCTCGTCGCCCGTTGCCCTTGCGCGCGTCAACTCGCCGCCGACGGGCTCTCCTGCCGCTGCCGTCGCGGCCTCCGAGGGCGACGGACTCTTTGTCGACACGTTCCATGTTTTGCCCATCCCCATCCAGTTTGACGCCCCCATCGCCGAGCGTGTCATCCTCCCGTCGCGGATGGTTCCCCCGATGGTCCAGCGGATTGCCCATTTTGTTTGAGTTGGATACAAAAGAAGTGTAATTTTTTTCGCTTGGCCTCGAACTCTGGGCAGATGGACGAGTGGGTCAACGAGGGCGCCCTGGGCAAGGGCACGTTCGGGTCAGTGTTTGCGGCGCGATCGCGCGTGACTGGTGAAAAGGCACGCACAGCAAAGAAAGCACGGACAATTAATTTGCTTCTTGAAATGTCACCGAAAGATCGCGGTCAAGCAGATGCACCACGCGTTCACGTCGTGGGAAGGGTGTGTTGCGCTTCCCGAGGTCAAGGTACGTCCACCGTCTGTCGTTTTACTGAGCATGGGTTGGCTGGTTCGGCACACTAGTGTCTCCAAAAGCTCAGCCATCGCAACATCGTCAAGCTGAAAAAGGTCGTGCGCGACGACGCGACCGTGTTCCTCCTGTACGAGTTTATGGACGGCAACCTGCTGCAGTACCTGCGTCAAGTGGACAAGCAGAAGCACGGCCCCATGCCCGTGGACGACGTCGTGCTGATCGTGCGCCAGATCGCGTCGGCCGTGCAGTACATGCACGAGCGCGGCTTCTTTCACCGCGACATCAAGCCCGAGAACATCCTCATCTCGAGCAACGCCAAGACTGTCAAGGTGGCCGACCTGGGGCAGGCGCGTGAGATCAGCTCAAACGACACGAGCGCGTCCAGCCGCGAGGCCAACCTGGGACGCTACTCGCCGCTCGTTTCCACACGGTGGTACCGCGCCCCGGAGGTCATCCTCGAGATGCCGTACGGGCCAGCCGTGGACATGTGGGCCATTGGCGTGATCGCGGCCGAGATGCTGACGCTGCAAGTGCTCATGCCGGGCGAGAGCGACATCGATCAGCTTGCGTGCATCTTCCGTACGCTCGGAACGCCGACCGACAAGACGTGGCTGGCAGGAATCGCCCGGATGAAGGAGATGAACCTTACCACGAGGGTATTGTGCCATGCCGAGTAACAGCCGATTAATTGCAACTCTGTTATAGGAGTACACGAGCCCACGAATCCACGAGCTTTTAAAGTTGTGCCCTGGCCAAGCAGTCGCTTTCATCATGAGCTGCCTCGCGTACAACCCACTCGCACGGCTAACCGCTCGTGCTGCCCTGCAGGCTCCCTTCCTCGCCTCGATGCCAGCACCAAAGCCGCCCATGACATCGACGACAGCACTGATGAAGACCACGAGCGCCATCGAGCAAAAGTCAAACGAGTGGCACCTCCGTACCTGCTCGCTGATCGAGGAGCTGGACGCCGTGAACCAGTGCGCGGCCGTCCTGTCCTCGTGCTAGAAAGTTTTTATTTTTTATTTATTTTTATTTATTCAGGGCGGCTTGCAGACCAAATAATAGAAAATACAAAATTCAGTCAGACAAGGTTTGCTTTGTCGTAGGGGGGCGGCGTGCTCCTGCCCGGACCGGGCGAGCCGCCACTCTTCTTTTCGAAAAACACAAAGAGCGAAAGCTGGATGATGGCGAGGAGGAAGCCAACACCGTTGGGAACGATGACAAAGTAGTCGCCGACTAGCAGCCCATAGTATGTCCAAAGGCCTACAGAATATGGAGTTCAGTATTTTGTTTTTGTTTTTCCCCCTTGATGCAGGCCATACCAGATACGACAAAGTTCATAAAGCACAGCGGAAACGAGAGCGACCCCGTGTCGCTTGTGCGGATGACGTCGCCCAGCGCCGTCAGCGGTGAGCCAAACATAAACATGGACGCACACGCGCAAAACAGGCCCAGATGGAAGGCTCGCGTGTCCTTTTCGGCAATGGCCAGGTAGAAGACGACAAAGACGATGAATCCCAGTGCATACACAACCAGTTGTCTAAGAACGGCCTGTGTCTTTCTTGTTAGGTGTCAGCCAGAGATGATGGGCACTTACGCGCTCGCTGGCATAGTTGTAGAAGATCGACATGTACAGGAGGGTCAAGCTGAGGCCGATGCCATTGACGACGACGACAGTGTTGTCGCCGCTGAGGATGCCGTAGCCCAGCCAGAGCGCGCAGTTGAGGAACGTGGCAATGTACGGCACAAAGGGCACGTTGCCGACCGTCTTGGCGCTGTGGATCTCCAGGATCGTCCGCCTGGGTTTGGAACAATGTTGAGTACCACCCCCCCCTCAAAGAGACGAACCCGTTCGTCAGGAACAGCGTGACGGTGGCCACGGTGGCCAAGAAGGACACGGTCGCGCGGTCCATCGTGGGGTTGATCAGTTCGTCGTCGCCGTTGAGGTAGTACAGACGCCTGCTCGCCTTGTACTTTTTGCTGTCGTTGTCGTTGTCGTCGTCGTGGACTTCAAGACGGTCGTCGTCGCTGCTGTCTACGTCTGTCCCAACAAGGAGGAGCTGCTGCTGCTGCTGCTGCTGCTGAACTGTTTGTGCGTCGCGCCGGTTGACGACCGCGCCAGCCAGTGTTAAGAGACCGCACTTGTATTAAATGGCAGCCGTCAGGAGCGCACTTCCGCCGCTGCTCGGCCTGCGCGAGCTCATCAAGCTGTACGGGCTCTCGGCCAAGGCCGAGCTCGGCCAGAACTTTCTGCTTGATCTGAACGTGACGGGTGCGACGAATCGCCGAAAGAAGCTCTAATCTGCGGCATGCAGACCGAATCGTGGGCCACGCGGGCGACCTCAAGGACGCTGCCGTGATCGAGATTGGGCCGGGGCCGGGGTCGCTGACACGGTCGATCCTCGCTGCCGGTGCGCCGCTTGTCATCGCTGTCGAAAAGGACATGCGGTTTGCGCCCTCTCTCTCGGTACTGCACAGCCATTATTATTCTCTCTCTCTCTCACTGGAGGCTGTGCAGATGCTGGAGGACGCGTCGCAAGGGAGGCTGATCGTGGCGCAGGGGGACATCCTCAAGGTTACGCCCGAGTCGCTTTTGGAGACGATCAACAAGTGCTTTACGCAGTGTACCGTCCACCCCAATGACAAAAGGAAGCAGACTAACCGGGGGTTGCATTCAGTGGGAAGGCCACCATCCAAGCTGCACCTGATTGGCAACCTGCCGTTCAACGTGGCGACGCCGCTGTATATTGGCTGGATGCACGCAATAACGAGGAGAGACGGCTTGTTTGCCAAGGGCCTGCCGCCGGTGCAGATGACGCTCATGTTTCAGAAGGAGGTCGCGCAGCGGATTGTCGCCGGACCCAACACTGAGCACCGCGGGCGGCTGTCGGCCCTCTCTCAGCGCACTTGCAGGTCCAAGATCGTCATGGAGCTGAAGGGCAAGACGTTTGTGCCGCCGCCCAAGGTGGACGCGGCCGTCGTCTCTGTCGAGCCCCTGGAGGCCCCCCTCCCCGTCAGTGATCCCGTCATCTTTGAGGACGTCCTACGGTACTGCTACCACATGCGTCGCAAGGCACTCCGCCACACCCTCGCTACCGTGGGCCCCAAGTATGTCGAGGCCCTCGGCGCCAGTGGCATCGACCCTCTCGCCCGGCCCCAGTCCCTGACTACTGCGGAGTGGTGCAAGCTGTCGGACCAGCTGCAGGCCCTCGGGTGGACCCCCACCTCGGCCTACGTTCCCAAGCGCGATCGTGATGAGCCCCGGGGGCGGAAAGTGTGAACTCGGAAACTTGAAAAAAAAAACATTTGTAAAAACATTTGAAAAACTTGCTCGGATGATGGCCCGGTTCTCACTTCTGCAATTCAACACCCTGGCCGATGCACTGAGCGACTCGTTTCCGCTCGTGGACGGCAACGTGCTCAAGTGGGAGCATCGCAGGACGCTGCTGGTGGAGCAAATTCTAAAGGCCGCGCCCGATGTCGTGTGCATGGAAGAGGTCGACCACTTTGACGACTGGTTTGCGCCGCGGCTGGCTGTGCACGGGTACACGGGCGTGTTCTTCCCCAAGGCGCCCGGCCGCGACGGGTGTGCGATGTTTGTCAAGGGGGATCGCGTGCGCTTTGGTTCTGCGCAAGTCCAAAGAGTCTGTCTGCGCGACCACATCGACATTCGTGCCGTCCCCAACGCAGACGGGCGGCAGGGCGCCATCGTGGCCGAGCTGGAGCTCGTGGCTTCTGGTCGGAGGGTGGTCGTGGCCGTGACGCACCTCAAGGCCAAGTCCGAGTTTGACGATGTGAGGTTCCACCAGACGAAAGCATTGCTGTCCTTGCTGGCAGCACACAGAGCAAACGGCCTACCGATCGTACTGGCCGGCGATTTCAACACCGAGCCAGCCTCCACTGCGATCGCACTCGTGACCAAGGAGGGCTTCCGGTCCGCGTACGATCTGAGTTCGCTCAAGTACACCACGTGGAAGATCAGGCCGCCCTCAGAAGCCTGCCGTGTGATCGACTACATCTTCTATTCACCAGAGTCGTTGCAGCTTGTTGCCGTGACGCCGATGCCCACGCCCAACGAGATCCCGCACCCGCGCCTTCCCAGCGCGCGCTTCGCCTCTGACCATCTCCCGCTTCAGGCGACTTTCCATCTCAACTGACCAAATGATTTTGTTCTTTTTTTTTTACGCGTTTGTGCACAAACAAAAAAAAAATATAAAAAAAAAGGAGAGATTTCTTGCTGCTTGTTTTTTGCTTAAGGGCTGCGCGAGGGGCTGCGGGAGCGGTTGCGGCCACGGTCGTCATCGCGCTGCGGTTCGGGCTACAATTAGAATATGTATATATATTTTTTTGATGGTTGGGGGTGTGCGAAAACAAAGAAAGAGGAGGATGAGGAAGAGGCGGGAAGAGGCAGAAGAAGAACAAAAACATTTTCTCTTTTATTGTCTTGGAGTCAAATTAACGTACGTTGCTTTCGCGTTCGCGGGGGGCATCACGATCACGGTCGCGGTCACGGTCACGTTCGCGGTCGCGGGAACGCGAGCGATCACGTCCACGGTCGCGTTCGCGGGAGCGGTCACGTCCACGGTCACGGTCGCGGTCATCGTAGCGGCTGCTGCCACCACGGCGACTGTAAGAAGAAAGAAGGGTTACCAAAAAACAAGGCCCTCCCCCCCCGTTAGTTGTTTTAAGTGAGATTACTCGTCGCGCGAGCCACGGGCACGGGGACCGGCAGAGCGCGAGATTTCGACGCGGATGGTGGCGTCCATGAAGCGGCGGCCGTCCATGTCGGCGACGGCGTCCTTGGCGTCGCGCGAGTCGTCGTACTCGAGGAAGCAGAAGCCTGACGGTGGGTAGGGGGGGAGGGATGGACGGCGTGAGTAAAAATTATGAAAGGGAGGAGTGGCGAGACGAGGACGAGCGAGGTAGAAGAAGGGAGTGTGTGTGTCGAGGCCCGAGAATGGGGTGAGACGGCACGGCACGTGGCGAGGGATGAGCGAGCCGTGCAGGGTTTTTTTTTCCCTGCCCTCTTTGCTTCTTTCAAAGCAAAAAAAAGGGGAGGTCGAAATCCTTTGGAAGGACCATAAAAAAAAAAAACCCGCCTGGAGGAAGAGGAGGAGAAGGGTGTGGACGAGTAGAATTTGACGAGCGTCAAGAGGTGTTGGTGGTGGAGGAGTTGGAGGTTGTTGTTGAACCTGGAGGACGGCGGGCGACCCAGCAGTTTGAGATGGCTCCGTACTTGCTGAACGCCTCGCGGACGTCTTGCTCGGTTGCCTGTTTTTTTATTCAAAAAAAAAAGAAAAGGCAGAGCGGAAAAATGGTCAGCACAAGTAAAACACGACGCACGCAGTTCACCTTGGGGTTCAGGTTGCCAATGTACACCTTTGTCGTGGTCATGTTGGCGAAGCGTGAAAAAGACAACGATAAAATGGGCGGCCCACTTACGTCAAATATGGCAACGGTTCCATCAGCGGCGACTGCTGGTCCGCGTTTGGGCCGCCCGCCAGGCCCCTCGGCTGCGACACTGGCCCAGCAGGCTGCCAAGCGGGCTGCACAGGCGGCGTCCGGCGGGAGCGGCGGCAGTTCGGCGGCGAGCGTCGCGGGCAAAAGGGGTCGCGTGGACAAGAAACTGCCAAACAAGGTGGAGGCCTTTGTGCCCGAGTCGTCGCTGTTCAACCAGCTCGTGCAGACCGAGAAGAAGGTCGACGCGATGCTGCTGCGCAAGTGGATCGAGCGCGAGGAGGCGACGCGGCGGCCACAGCGGACCCGGCGCACACTGCGTGTTTTTCTTTCCAACATCGTGGCCAACCAGCCGTACCAGCAGAGCGACAACGAGTACGAGGCGCTGGACCAGGCGACCATCAACGAGGGCGCCCCGCAGCCGCCGTCGTGGACGATGCGCATCGAGGGACGACTTCTCGAGCCGCTGGCCACGGCTGGAACAACGACGGCCTACCAGCTGAATCTGGCCACCAAGCGCGCCCCCAAATTTTCCCAGCTCGTGCGCAAGATCGTCGTCGAGCTCGACCGCGACCCCAGTCTATACCCGGACAGCAACAACCTGATCGAGTGGATCCCAACTGTGGACCACCAGCCCGTGGACGGCTTTGAAATCAAGCGCACCGGCGACCAGAACGTCAACGCTCGCGTCATCATAGACCTCCAGCACCAGGTAAAAAAAAATAAAAAAAAAAAAATTGCGTTGCTGACACGTCCAATTTATAAAGCCCCAACGCTACAAGGTGCACCAACAGCTGGCCAGCGTTATCGGCGTGCACAGCGACACGCGTTCTGTTGCCCTCGTCGCGCTCTACCAGTACATCCGTCTGCGCAAACTGCAGAAACCCGAGGACCGCAACGTTGTCATCTTTGACGAGCCTCTGCGGCAGGCCTTTGGCGGTGTCGAAGCCGCCCGGTTTGTCGACTTGCCCGAGCTCCTCGCGCGTTGCCTCGGCCCCACCGACCCTGTCGTGATAAATTTCACCGTGCGCATCGACACTGATGTCAACACGCCAAACCTAGCCTACGACATCGACTTTGACCTCCAGGACAACTTTGGCTCGACCCCCAATATGTTTAGCGAAACGGAGCAGAAAGACCTGGCGCGACTCGATGCCGAGGTTTTGGTCCTTTTCATTGTATAATTTTTTTTTTTTTAATTCGCTTTTCGTTAGATCACGGCACGACTCCAGGTGATCCAACAGTCCAAGCTCAAGCGCGAATTCATGCTTGCGTTTGCATCGTCACCCGTCTACTTTATCCAGGCATGGTTGGACGCGCAGGCTCGTGACCAAAAGGTACAACGAGAAAAAAATTTTTTTTTCCTTTTTGAACTTGCCAAAACCAGATGATGCTCGGCGACACGTCCATCTCGGCCGACGAGCAGCGACACGCAAACTTGTTTTCGCAGCCCTGGGTGCACGAGGCCATTAGCCACTACCTCAGCGACATGTCCGCTCGACGCACGGAGGAGCTTATGAAGCAAGTGCAGCATGGCACAGCCCACCTTCAGTAAAACAGTAGAACGAATTGTTTTTTGTGCTAGCGTTTATTTTTCTTTTTTAAGTTTACACTTTGAATAATGCATTTAGGTTTCTACACAAATCGTACACTAAAATGGTGTCCTAGGGGTTGTCACCACGTTGCTGAACGCGGAGGTAGCGAATGAGACCTGGCATAAAGTCCTTTTTGCGCGAAACGCGTTTGCCCGCGTCGTACACGTGCGGGAAGACGGTGGGGGCGTCGTACATTTCGTGGAGGATTAATTCCTTTGACGTGGCGAGATTAGGCCAAGATTTCTAATGAAAATCCTCGAGTACCTCTTCAGAACTCGCGCCAAGGATCACCGAGGTCATCGAGCGCACATCCACGATCACAAAAAAAGCCAAGTCGGCGCCCTTCTTCCTGCGGATCGTCGGGAGGAGGGCAAGCATCTCATCGCGCTGTTGTAAGAGCTGAGACGGATTGAGTGTCTCCGAGACGCCGAAAAATATTTTCTTTGAGCCGAGGGTGTATTCTTTGTAGTCGGTCGTCATGATCTACGGGGCCATGTATTTATTATTTCATTTTTGAAAAAAAAAGAAAAAAATGAGACACGTACATCTTCAAGATTCAGCCCCTCCGTGTTTGACTTGGCGCGAAACATGTCTTGGCTGTACGCATGCAGATCTTCTATGCCTGCCATTCCTGCGAGGACTTGGACAGCCGAGCGGTCGAGCTCAGTGGTGGTGGAGCTCTGCAAGTTGACCGTGTCCGAAAGGATCCCGGAGAGGAGGCAGCCCGCGATTGGACGAGGGATGTCTCGATTCGACTGAAAGTACTTGAAGGCCAGAATCGTCGTTGTCGAGCCCCAGGGCTGGATCTCGACCACGTTCGGCTCGGCAAACTCGATCGCATTGCCTTGCAGCTGATGGTGGTCCATCACACACACGAGCTTGTCCAGCATCACGCCATCGGGTACCTTGTCCTGATAAAACAGCCAAAAAAAAGTGATTCATTTAATTTAATTAAAAATGGTCAAGCTGGAACGAACCAGCTGGTTGTGATCGAGCAAGCACCAGTTTTTCCCCTCAAAGGCCACATCCGAAGAGAGTCGCGGTGCCGAGAGACCAAACGTGTCCAAAACAAACGAGGCTTCCTTGCTCACGGCATCGGCACGCGCGGCGTACCCATTGAAGAGATGTGCGGCCGCGATGGCAGAGCAAATCGAGTCGACGTCGTTGACCTTGTGCCCCACAAACACCGTGTCGTGGAAAACTGGCAGCGGCGGCTGCAGTTTTTGAAAATCTATTTCCACGTTGCTTTTAAAAAAACAAACTTTTTTTGTGTGTGTGTGCGTGCGCGTACCGAGAGCGTCGAGTTTTGCGCTCCGCCTGAGCCCAAGACCAGCAGTGCTGGTGATGTACGACACTGCCCATACGAGGGAAAAAACCATGACGGCAAACGTGGCCAGGATCGCCCACCGCCAAACGCGGCTGGCACTCTGGCTATCGAGGAGAACCCTCTGCAGTGAAATTGGAAGGGCCAGCGAGCTCTGCTTCTTCTCGTAGGGCAAAAAATAGTTGGACGTGGGCTCGCGCTGGAGCTGCATGTATGACGACGAACGAATGAGGTCAGCAGCGGTGTTGAGGCGGCGAAAGTCTGCAACTGAATGCACGAGACGTGCGTCCGGGGCCGCGCTTTTTGGCCTGTCGAGCATGAAAGCATCGCTTGAGATGATGACAGGGGCGTCGCGGTTGGGACCAAACTGCGGGCTCGTCCTCCTGCTGGCGGGGTTGCTCATGTTGATGAGCATTCGGTCAAAGACCGTTGGAGCCGGCGCAGCAATGTTGGATGATGACGACGACGTCGATGCCATGGGCGCCTGCTGGGCAATGGAGGCTGCAAAGTGGGACATGAGAAAATTGGCAAGGATGCTGTCGACGTGATAGTTGGCGGGGTCGAGCGTGTCAAACTCTTTCTGGCACTCGGGGCAGCTATGTCGGGCCTTGCCGTCGGACGTGCTCACGAGTTTGGCCAAGCAACTCCTGCAGAACCGGTGGGTGCACGAAAGGACAATGGGATCCTGCAAGAGTTTTGAACTAATGCTTCCATTAGCAACCGACAGAAACAAAAAAACAAAAAAACAAAATCTTATCTTCGATACCAGATGGGGCAGCTAAAGTCGCGTGCGTTCGGCGTGGTCTTTTGCGCGTGAAAGCATATCTGGGCGAAGAAACACTGCACCTCGGTGAAGAGAATGGCGAGCTTGGTAGACGCGTAAAAGGGCTGCTTGACGAGCAGGAGTGTGATCTGCGGTTTCTCGTTGGCGTCCGTTTTCTTGTCGTACTTTTTGCAGATTTTCAGCGTCCCGATGTAGTTGAGCACGGTGTAGTTGCGCAGCTGGTCTACGCGCTGGCAAAATTCAAAGAAGGGCTCAAACTCTTCCATCCCCGTCGAAATCGTCTCGGGTTTTGCGAGCTTTGTTTGTTTTTTGCCATCAGAAAATGCAAGAACACGTTTCGTTACCCGCGCCTTCACTTGCGGCTCAAACTGGTGATAGAACGCCGCCGCGAGCTCGGCCTCCTTGCCCAGATAGAACCTGTTTATCCTGTCGAGCTCGCTATTGAGCAGCCTGTGCAAGGAATACGGTCAATGGCAGCCGTCCATCCACGTGTCTGCTACCTCCGGAACGCCTCGCGCTCCTCCTTGACACTGAGCAGTGGCGAATCCAGTGCGGCTGCGTCCTCGTCGTCCTCTTTGTCTTCCGGCCCGGCTGTCACCGCTGCTGCGGCGGCGGCTGCTGGTGCTGCTCGCGGCGAAACAGACGCCGACGCCGGTGACTGCGACGGCGGCGACTCGGGGATGTCACGTCGTGTCGCCTGCGCAGAACAAACGGTTTATTCACGGACACAGACAAGCGCTACCTTTTGCGCCGCCGCCACCCTCATGATCTGCCGCTTCAGCAGCTTGTAGTTGAGGTAGTCCTCGGACCATTCGGGCACGCACTGGTCGAGGAGACGCTTGCCGAACTTCATTTTTACAAGTGGTCCCCCTAAATCGGACGATGCAGTCTCTGCGGCTGGCCTTTGTGCTGTTGGCGGCGGCGGTGGCGGTCCTGGTGGCATCGACGGCGATGGTGCAGGCCGATGAGGGTCGCGAGTACGTTTGCTTGGTGGTGGCGGCGGGCTTGTGTGAAGAAGGAGAGGGGGGAATGGAGACAACTGATGGTCTCGCTGTACTAATCGTGTGTGTGTGTGTGCGCGCCATTCAGCCACATCCGCGAGCACATGCTCAACATTGACGACACTGTCAACGACGATGTGTACTTTTTCAGCCTGCATGACTTTGACTCGAACGGGTAGGACAAGACCATGCGACTGATTTGCAACTGATGTCTGTCCGCACTGTAGCTACCTGGATGGCCACGAGATCCGCATCGCCCTCATGGACTCGGCCTCGCATCGCAAGGAGCAAAAGTCACTGGAGCAGGTGGAGAAGCGGGTGGACGCCATCCTCGCGCACGATGACAAGAATGGTGATGGCATGCTGTCCTTCCAAGAGTTCCGCCTGCCCCAGTTTTACGTTCCCTTTTGAAGGCCTTGTTACACCGTAGAAATATTTACAAGATTTGAGAGGATTAAAGACGAGGACGAAGTGTCGATCCGTTGTGCAGAAACCCGGTTTTCGCATTTCGGCGAGTGTTTTTTATTTTATTTTTCGAACAAATCTCTGGCTGCTGGCGTTCTAAAGTCCACCAGTGGTGCTAACCAAGTCCACCACAATAGCGGGAAACATGGCAGACTACAGCAACCCCTTTGACGACGAGGGTACAGGCGACCCATTCCAGGTAACAAACCGCCGTCTTCAATCCTACCCCCCTGCGCTCTTTTCTCCCTCCCTCCCCGCACCCCCTCCCCTCGGAGATAGCAAAAAGGAAAAGGGGGTGCCGCCTTCGTGCCGGGCTACTCTTACGCCCTCTTCTTCATTTAACCCCCCTCGTTCGTTTTTGACTGACCTCAACGCACGTACTCGTTCAATCCTGCCATGCCTCTCGACACTACGACCTCTCTGGACGTTGCACAACCCGAAAACTACTATTACTCTGCTGCTGCTGCTGCCACTGATCCTGCCACTGCTACTGGTGACGACTCGACGGACGAACAACAGCAAAGCGGCGCGGCAGCTGGCATGGTAATCAGTCGTCTCTCTCCATATGATATGCCGTTTTCCCCTTACAAACAAACATACACAGCCTCCGCCGCGTCCTGCAGCGCGCCCCGCCTTCAACACCAATGCACCCCCGCCGTCTGGCCGTTCCACGATGGTGCGTGCTTTTATCGTGCGCCTTTTTCTTACTTTATCTACAGACCGAGGAACAACTCCGCGCAAAGGAAATCGAGCTCGCGCGCCGCGAGCAGCTGCTCGAGTACAAGGAGCGCAAGGTGGAGGAAGTCAAGGTGAACCTTGAGAAGGGTACGCTTGAAGTCATCGCGGACAAAAAAAATTTTTTTTTTAAGAATAAGAAACACAAAAAAAAACAGGCAAACCCCCGCCAAATTTCCCAAAGTGCTGGCCGCTGTGGTACCACAACATTAACGAGGAGATCCCCAAGGAGGGCCGCAACTTGGTCAAGCGCATGTACGCCGCGTGGATCATCTCGCTCGTGTGCTACTGCTTGAACGCCATTGCCAACTTGGCCGCGATGATTGGAGAGCAGAGCTCTGGGTAACTATACAAATCAAATACTACGCCCTTCCGTATGGTTTGCTCAAGAAAAATAACAGCAACACTGGCATTGCCTTTGGCCTCTCCCTCCTCTACCTCATCATCGGTCCCTTTGTCAGCTTTACCTTTTGGTATCGCCCCTTCTACTACGCTGTCCGGTACGTCCTTCCACCAATACCTTTCCGTGTTGTGATGGGCTGTTGGCTGCAGGAAAAACCGCTCGATCAGCTATTTCATCTTCTTCTTCAACTTTTCCTTCCACATCCTCTTTTGTATCCTCATGGCCATTGGCATTCAGCAGACTGGCGGCGCGTAAGAAATTTCCTTGTCTCTCTCTCGTTTTTTTTTTCCTAACCTCGACAAAACTAGTGGCTTTGTGGCCGCAGTCAGCGACGGCAACGTCGGCTCGGGAGTCATCCTGTTCATCTCGGGTGTCATGTGGGCTCTCCTCAGTGTCTACTGCGTTTTCCAGATCATCACCGTAATCACCGGAAAGTCTATTTGCTTCTCGCCAACACAAAAACAATTTTTCTTTTATAGGCATTCCGATACTACAAGAACCCGCCCAAGCTTCCCGAGGGTCCCCAGGATCTCGAGAGTGGCAACGCTGGCGGACCTTCCGTAGACGTCGGCGGAGTCAGTATGTTTTTTTTTTTTTAATTTATCCAATGAATAAATTCTAACCAAAAATATTTTCAGCTGTCGGCGGTGTTGCGGTTCCCGCGGGAACCAAGGTGACCTTTGGTGCTTAAAGGGGGAATAGCAGAAGAAAAATAAGTAAAAAAAAAAAAAATAAAAAAAAAAGAGAGAGCCCAAAGCATTACCCCCCTGTTGTTTCTTTTTTTTTTTTTTTGGTTGTTGAAGTCGTTTCACCTTTGTCCCCCCCTCTCAAATTTTCGTCTTGTAAGGTGAAAAAATAAAATTCAAAATTCAATCCTAGAGACTAGACAGAGAGTGCCGGCTGGCATGAATAAACAAAAGGTCAAAAAGTTGGTCGATCCGGCCACGGAGAAGCGGATCGTCGTGGACCAGTGCGGCGAGTTCCTTGAGCCTGCGTTCGACCTTGACCACCGCGTCGGGAGCGGGGTTGGTTTGCGAGATGACAGCGTAAAAATCGCCCTTGACAAACTCGTGCAGCTCGGACTGGGGCGACAGCTTGGGCGCGTCCTCTTGTGCAACCACTATATCGTCCATCGCGTCGACAGGCGCACTTGGCGGCGGCGGCGGCGGAGCCGACTTGTGCCGGTCCAATTCCTCGAGTAGTTGCTGGGCACGCCGGATGAGACGTTTTCGCTCGGTGCGGATCTGGAAGAAGCCCTCCGACGGGATTGCGTCCACCTTGGCCATGAGTTTGCAGAGGCGGTCCTCGGTCAGAAGGAGGCTCTTGTTTTGCTTGCCGGTGACGTCGATAAAGGGCTGCTGGAGCGCGGCAGGAAGCTCAATCGTCGCGACGGTCTCGAGGGCGGCTCCAATCCTGGTCAGTTCGGCGAGCTTGCTTTTGGCGAGCCTGAGCTGCGCGCGTGCCTGGAAGCCGCGGACAAACCGCTGAACGGTGACGGCGGCCGCGCTCTCGCGCTCGAGCTGCTGGGCGTGGATGGCGGCGAGGAATTTGCGGACGGCACGCTGGATGACGCGGGCCGACCGATTGTACCAAAACATGACCACCTTTTGGCGCAGCTCCTTGTCCTGCTTTGCCCTTGCGACCTTTGCGGGGTGCTGCTGGGCGACGCGGACAAACGGCGGCTGAGGCTTGCTGCGAAGGAGCTGCCGGCGTAGCAGGTCCTCCTCCTGCTGCTTGCGGATGAGCTCACGACGGAGGTTCTCCTCCTCCTGGCGCTTGTGGGCGAGGGCGCGCTCGACGGTCCTCGGGTCGTCGTCCTCTGCGATCATGTCGTCCTCGTCGTACTGCGGCTGACGGTAGGCGTACGGCTGCTGCATGGGGTAGCCGAAGAACGAGGCAAAGGGCGACTGGGTCATCCCGCCGCGTTGGTGGCGCGCGTTCCGGGGTGGGGGGGCGGCATAGGTTTGGCGGTGGGGGAAGGCGCTGCTGAAGGGGTCCTCGAAGAACATGCTGACTCACGGAGGGGGGGAAAACATGGTGCCGGCTGTGAAGCGTGCCGTCAGTCTTTTTATACGCCCCGCTCCACTTGAACTGCGAGTGGCAAGTGGCAACGCGATGCGACTGGTGCCTTCTGACGAACTAACGTTTAGTTCGATCGCGAAGCACAGTTGGCATGGAAACAAGCACGCCGCCTCTGCTGCTTGCAACGATGCACTCGGTCCAGCACCCGCAGCCACAGCAGCCGGCGGTGCTGCGCCTGCCCGGGGTGCTGCAGCCGATTCTGTCTGTGCCGTCACCCACGCCGCCGACGCCACCTTCGCCACCTCCACAAGCCCCTACGCAAAAGCTGTCCATGCTCATGCCGCAGCACTCGCGCCTGCCGGGGCTGTGGGTGCCGCCCTCGGTTTCCTCCCCTTCGCCGCCAGCGCATGCCAGCGGCTCTGCGATGCAGCAGCGGTTTCCTCCGTCGCCGACACCGCCGCAACACAGCGAGCAAGCGGCCTTTTATGGATCACCAAAGGCCGCAACAGCGCAGCAGCAGCAGCTGTCGCCCGGTGCGGAAGGCAGCTCGGACGCCCACCCCGTCCGGAAAAAAAAGACAAACCGCGCGTGCTCGCACTGCCAGAGGTCGCACATGCCCTGCGACCCCGGCCGGCCGTGCGAGCGATGCGTGAAACGCGGGCTGGCCGAGTCATGCCGCGACGGCCCGAGGAAAAAAACAAAGTATGAGCAGCAGCTCGAGCAGCAGCAACATCGCCAGCAGCAGCAGCCAAATCCATACGGGCTCCTGCACAATCGGCTTGGATTGTCCGGATCATCATCGTCCGACGAGCTGCAAAGCGTCGGCAAGCTCTTCTCCTCCAACGCCCTCAACCGGGAGTTTAGTGCGCTTAGCGACATTGTCACTGCGCCCATCGACACTTCCGTATCGCAAAAGGAAACAAAAAGGGGGAAAAACTAAACACGTTGGAAAAAAAAGGCAAAAGATCAAGACGCCGACCTTGCGCCCGAGCTGGGGATCACAACCGCACCGTACAACACGACCGAGCTCTCGTCCGATTCGGTGTACGACCGTGTCACCGAGCCCTACTCGTACTCCCAAGGATTCCATCATCTCCTTTCGTTTGCTCGGCAGCGGATGGACAAGGACGACATGCTCAGGATATGCAAGGCCCTCGTGAGCTTCCGGCCTCCCTTTATCGCAACCGTGACCAACCTCTCCCGCCAAGACCTCGTGTTTATGGAAAAGTGTTTCCAGCGCACCGTCCTGGTAAGCCTAAATGTTTTGGAAAAAGAAACAAAACAAAAACAAAATTCTTTTTTTGCTTTTGTTTGTTTGCAGGAGTTTAACAAGCTGCTCACGTCCATCGGCACTCCGACGTGCGTTTGGCGCCGTACGGGCGAGCTAGCGCTGGTGAGCAAGGAGTTTTCGCTCTTGACCCAATGGTCGGTGGAGGACCTTCTCGGCAAGAGCACGTACATCTATGAGGTACTCGCCAATGCGATTGGGGGCTGGGTCAAACTTTTTGTTGCAGTTAATGGACAATCGGGCCACAGTCGACTACTGGGAAAAGTATGCATCGGTGGTGCTCGACAATGCCCAACAATCGGTACGACCTGTTTTTGCTTTCTTTTTTTTAAAAAAAATAAAAACCTAGGTGATCACGAAATGTACTCTGATCCGCCCCGACAAGACGACCATCCCATGCACTGCCTGCTACACCATCAAGCGCGACATCTTTGACGTGCCCCTCTGCGTCGTCGGCAACTTTCTCCCGATTCTCAACACCTCCAAGTGGTGATAAATGTGATAACAGATCTGCCCGCCAAACCGTAGCTAGCTCTCACCCCCGACC
>Ga0302230_10000741_pt1 | contig 24540 bp, 38 predicted proteins | sample II_Palsa_N2_1_FD_193523 | JGI IMG/M metagenome (GOLD analysis project Ga0302230, IMG submission 193523) | Peat permafrost microbial communities from Stordalen Mire near Abisko, Sweden - II_Palsa_N2_1 | ecosystem: Environmental > Terrestrial > Soil > Palsa > Peat permafrost | place: Sweden... | reverse complement strand
GAGATCTGTCGCCGCGAGGGCTTGGCTCGCAGCACCTCCCCCTTTACCCTGCTCCCCTTTATTTTGTTTTTTTTGGTTTTTGCCCCGGTTTGTGCTGGCCAGCACCCTTTCTTTTTTTTTTTTTTTGCTTGGAAACGCGTCTTTTGTGTCCGGCACCTGACCTCATCCCTCATCCCTCCTCTTTCCACCCACCCCAACACGACCGATAGTAGGAGGAGCATGTCATTCTTCGGCGGTAAGAAGGAAGAACCCAAGGAGCCGGCCGTGACCATTGCCAAGGTCGGCGGCCAAGTCGACGGTGACTTTTATTTCTATTTCTTGTGGCTGCAGTGGCTGATAACATGAACCAGGGCTCGTCGGCACGCTCCTGCAGACGCTCAAGGACAGCAAGGAGAGCGTGATCGATGCGGTGACCAAGTCGCTCAAGGACATTGGCGACCAGCACACCGAGCTGGTCGTGAGCTCGGCCATCAACTTTCTCCAGACCGACACCAAGGTACTGACTGCCCAATGAATGGCACACTGCCAAAACCCACTTGTTTGTTTTTTTATGGGGGGGGTGACTAGGCGTCCAACTCGCACCGCATCCTCGTGCTCAAGATCGTCAAGACCATTGTCGACGACAACCGACCAAAGATCTCCAAGAACCTGGCCCACGTCGCCATCAACGTCGCGTTTGCAGAGATGACCGAGTCCAAGGAGATCAAGGCAGAATGGCAGACGGCCGCTGCCGACCTGCTCGTGTCCCTCGGCATTGCGCACGGTGCGGCCGTGATGGACTGGGTGCTCAAGCGCATGACGCCCGGAGAGATCCCACACTACTTTGTCATCAAGACCCTCGGTGATCTCGCCGTTGCTGACCGTACTCTACAAGCGACCCCTCGTTGACAAACTAGCCTCTCATCCATTCTTAAATTTAGCTGTCGCTGTCGTGCCCCATCTCAAGGAGGTCTTTGGCCGTCTTGTTGCCTTGCTCAACCTGATCAAGCACGACAACATTCGCTGGGTCTTCTCTTTTGGTAAAGGAATACCTTTGCAACAAAGAAAATAAAACTGTACACTGGCAGTCATCGGGCGCTTCTGCGAGGGAGTCATCTTCTTCCTGGCCAACGCCAAGCCAGAGCAGATCGCCGCCGCTGGCATCAACCAGTACACGTTTGCCGGCGAGGTCTTCACCGCCTACCAGATCATGGTTGACAACTGGCTCCAGCGTGGCGAATCTTCGGTACAGACGGTTGCAAAGAGATCGCCTCTGATGATGTGCCTTTGACGTAGCTTCGCCTCGTGATCATGACTGCGATCGGCTTCATGGCCGAGACGATGGCCCGTGACCAGTTTGAGGCCCAGCTGCCCAAGATCATCACCAACATCCTCGGCATGTACAAGAAGGAGAAGAAGCTGCTGGCCATCACCCAGGGCCTTGGGCTCGTCCTCGACGTTGCTGTCCAAGACAAGAACCGCGTGCTCGAGCCCCTCCTCTTGATCGTCCTCCAGACACTCTACCAGCTCGTATGCGTCGGACCTGACCAGGACCCCGCCAACTTTAAAAACTACACCGAGCTTTTGCGATGCTTTGAGATCCTCTGTAAAACATTCCTCTCCAGCTCTCGGTCAAAGAAAACTAACCACGCCTCCCTGCTTTGCAGGCAAGACTTTTTCGGACAACGTTGTGTCGTTCCTGCTCGCGCGCTTTGAGAGCAAGGAGGAGAAGGTGCGCATTGGCACGCTCAACATCATCAAGCACATTGTCAACTCGTCCCAGAGCAACCTCGACGACAAGAAGGAGATGATCATCTCGGGTCTTCGCCCGCTCCTGCCCGAGACCAATCTCAAGGTTCGCAAGGCATTTGCCCAGGTCGTTATTACGCTCGCCTCGCGCGACTACCTCGGTCTCGAGGGCGGCGACCTCCTCGTCGAGTTTATCATTCGCCAATGCTCGCCTACCAAAGGCGAGGAGGAGGCCTTCAACAAGGTTTTGTTTGCTGTCTTATTTGTTGCTAATCGTCAATGCGTTACAGCTCCCCAAGAAGGACATTGACGCAGTCTCGCCCACCGCCCTCAAGACCATGTGCGACAATGTCCTCAACTTGCTCACCACGACCCTGCCCAACGTCGAAAAGGTTTTGTGGCCCTATCTCCTGGAGATGATCGTGCCCATCCTCTACACGGACGCCCTCTCGGTCGTCGCAAAGAGCCTGGCGTACATTGCCGCAAAGAAGCGTGCCAGCGAGGACACCGAGTACATGATTGACTTTGACCGTCTCGTCAACCTGCCCAAGCCGCAAGCCATTATCAGCCGTCTCTTGGTAGGAGGCTGCCTTTAAAATGAAATAAAAAGTCATCTTTTCTTGTTTTTTGTTTTTTGTTTTCGGTACTAGGTCGTCCTGAGCCGTCCCAACGAGCGCCCCCAGCTCGGCGAGAACATCCTCAACTTTTTCAAGGCCATGGGCCCCGTCCTCCACCCTTCCATCTCGGATCTGTGGGACGATGTCGTCCCCAAGCTTGCCACCTACCTCAAGGGTATATATACAACTGATAGACGTATTATTTGTTAATGGAAAGAAAATGTTTTTCAGACAAGTCTGCTGATCCCGCACTCTGGGTCCAGCACAAGTGGGAGGACTTGATCATCAAGCTCCTAGCCAAGACGATTGACGAGATCAACGACGACGAGTGGAACACCCAGCTGGGCGAGGAGATGTGCAAGCAGTTCCAGCTCTACGTCGCGTACCCCCAGCAAAAGGTTTACTCTTGTTCACGGATTATTATATCTCTTATTCAAAAAATAAAAAAAATAGTCGATGCTGTTCAAGTGTCTCGGTGTCGTGCTGCAAAAATCGCAGAAGAAGGCGTTTGTCCGTGACAAGCTGGACCTCATGTTCAACACTGTCGACCACAATGTCGCCGACGACCGTGATGGCTGTGCTGCTGGCTACGGCGCGTGTGCCCTGACCAACCTGGACATTGTCCTGGACAAACTTGGCACGGTCATCAACAACGACATGAAGAAAAAGTCGTCTGGTTTCTTTGGCTTCTCGGACAAGTCTGATGCCGACGTCGACAAGATCAAGTGCACAGTCATGCTCTGCTACGGTCAGGCTGCCAGCAAGGCTGACGTCGCCCTCGTCAAGTCGCGTATCGAGGTCACCATCCTGAACAACATCCTTCCCTTTTTCGCGAGTGCCAAGTCTGCCCTTGTCAAGGTATCAAGTAGCTATTGTAATTTTATTTTTTTTCTCATGTTGTTTTGCTTTTTCTCAGGAGTGCATCATCAAGAGTGTCGATCTGCTCGGCAAGACCATGCACCCGTCCCATCTTCAGACCGACTACCAAAGCTCAAAGCGCAAGGACCTGCTGCAGGCCATGATCAAGTTTGTGACGACCAACGCCAAGGGCGAGTACTCGAACGAGGTTCTCACTGGATCGGTCAATGCTGCCGCCACTCTTACGTATAATTCATAATAACCTCTCTTTTTTTTTTTTTGGAGCTAAATGTCAATGCAGACAACTCAACCCTGTTCTCCCCGTCGACGAAGAGTCTGACCTGTTCACCAAAGTCATCGGTGTCATCATGCGCCTGCCCGTGGCCGAGGCCAGTACTGCCGACACGATGATTGGCGGTGTTGAGCAGATTGCCCAAGCGCTCTTCGAGAAGAAGTGCACTAGCGCCGTCCTCGACCGATTCCTCAAGTACTACACGCCGTACCTTGGCGACACCGATCCCGTCAAGCGTCTCCGTGCGCTCAACCTCATCAGCATCATCCTCCAGTGCTACATTGACATTGCCGGTTCCGAAGAAGCCGAAAAGGAGGCAAGTTGCACCGTTTATGGAAAAAAAAACAAAAAAACGTTAACATCTGCCGATCGCCTCAATAGAAAAACATTGACAACATTGACCTGATGAAGTGGGTTGCCACCATCATCCCACGCTGCACTGACTCGCAGGAGAACATCCGCGCCCTCGCTGTGTCGTGCGTCAGCCAGCTCTTTGTCGTCAAGGGCATGCTTGCGACCGTGTCCGAGTCCCTCGCGCAAAAGATGGCCGTGATCGGCGAGCGCATCATCGTCACCGACTCGAACGCTCAGTTTGGTGTTGTCCACGACCTCAGCCGTTCGCTTGCGCCAGAGGTATTTTTTTTTTTTTCTCTTTTGTATTGCTTTTTATTAACCTCTCGTTAGATTACCGGAAACGAGCTCTTCCCGTTCGTCCAGGTCCTCCTTCAGGGCCTCGCCGACAAGGAGGTCTCTGGCGCCAGTGGCACGTGCATCGTCCTCAACGGCATCCTTCGCCAGCGCGGTGCTGAGCTTACCAAGGAGGTGCGTTGTTTTATCAAAGGCTGTCTGTCACTGAAAAACTATTTATTTTTCTTTCTTTCTCTCTTCCAGGTTTCGGAGATTGTCCTCGGAATCCACTCGGCGCTCAAGGGCATCACCAACGAGCAGACCCAGAACGGCGCCCTCCACTCGCTGCGCACGCTCACCGGTCACCACCTCATCCTCGTTGCGGACGAGTTTTTGCGCTTCCCGCTGCCCCACGACGAGCAAGCCGTCAAGGCCCTCAAGACCCTTGCTGCCGATGCCAAGATCGGCCCGCTCATCACCAAGCACTACATGGATCTGCTCGCAACCTCGCAGCCCTACATCGAGAAGCCCAAGTCCAAGAAGGAGTACACCAAGGAGGCGACCAAGATCACCATGGCGCTCACTTGCTCACTCGGTGAAATGTTCCAGGTGCCCGAGATGGAGGAGGTCGTTCGCAACGTCCTCCCGACCATGTTTGGTGTCTTGCTCCTTCGCATCGGTGTCACCAACGCCATCGAAAAGGGCAACGCCGAGGGCCGTGAGACCAACAAGTACGTCGATCTCTCTTTTTTTTTTTCTTTCTTTTTTGGTTCTAAACAAAAGCAATTCGCGATCAGGGATGCCATCCAGACGTTCAAGAGCCTGCTCACGTGCATCAAGGACGAGGAGGTCCTCGCGTTTTTCAACAAGGACAAGAACGAGGAGCTCTTCAACAAGGCCGGCTACCACACCGCGCTCATGAGCCTTGCTGCCGTCCTCTTTGAAAACTATGTCGAGCAGATGAAGGACCTGGTCGTGTTCCTCTCGACGTACATCAACACCAACTTTGAGTCCCAGCGCATCACCGTGGCGGCCCTCTTTGCCGAGTTTATCCGTCACTGCAAAGATCAGTCGGATCTTTTGGCACTCATGATCAACCCGCTCATCTTCCGCATTGGCGACCCCGTGCACACGATGAAGCTGGTTGTGCTCGAGGGCCTGGCCAACGTGTCCGAGACGAGCGAGGCCGAGGTCAACAAGTACTGCACCACAATCCTCACTGCCCTCATGAACGGCATGGAGGACGCCACCGCGGCCCCCGAGATGACCCGCGCAGCACTGGACGGTCTGTCCAAGATCATGGCTGTCGTCGACCCCAACAGTGTCGTGGGCATGCTCGTCAACATCTGCCTCAAACTTCGGGGGTACTTTGAGACGGTACATTGGAGTATATGCAAGGGGAACGGATCAGTTGACGTTTTCTTCTTTTACAGCAAAACAACGAGATCCGCGCAAGCGCCATCGTCCTTTTTGGCGCACTCAGCCGCTTTGGCGAGGGACCCAACAAGGTCATGTTTTACGAGCAGATCCAGACCAACATGGTCACCTTTATTTTGCACCTAAACGAGAGCAATCCTGAAGTCCGCAAGGTACAAACTTTTTATTCCCCCCCCCCAAAAAAAAAAAAATTTCAGAATGGAAGAAATGAATTTTGTGTGTGTGTATGCAGGCCACCAAGACTACGCTCAAAAAGCTGGGGCCCCTGCTGCAAGCAAGCGACATCAACGACCTCTTGCAGTCGCTCTCGGAGGACAAGAACCTTCTCTATGGCGAGTTCCTGCACGCCCTGTGCAAGCGCATGATCCAGTACTATGGCAAGCAAGTCAACTCGTACTTGATGGAGGCTGTCAACTTTTTCAAGTCGACCTGGCCCGAGAACCGCGCCAATGCGGCCATGTTCCTTGGTAAGGACAAAAAAAAACAGCGCACATTATAGGACATTACTGACTGTATGTCATCATAGGCTTCCTGCTTGGACAGATCCCCAAGGAGATGCAGCGATCCCTCAACGTCGACCATGTCTGCACAGCACTCGCCCAACTCATAAAGGACGACGACGAAAAGGTCCGCCTCAGAACCGCAGAGGCAATCGGCCTTCTCGGCGACTACTGATAAAACTAAAAAAGAAAATCGCGCCCCTCGTAGCCCCTTATTTTACTCGGAGTTTTCTTCTTTCGTTCATTGGACTGGCTTGGTCAGGGCGTTCGAAAAAAATTTTTTTCGTTCAAAAAAAAAAAGAGTTTCACACCCACCAATGCTCGCCAGCCTTCTTCGGTTCGTGCTCGTCTCTTGCCCTCTCCGCTCACCTATCCCACCCTCCCCATTATACAGTACTTCCGCGGCCCGCCGCACGGCCACCGCGGCCCGCCTGTCTGTCGTGCGTGCTGCTTCGTCGTCGTCGCCGTCGTCGCACGGCGGCCACGGTCACGACCACCGCGAGGATCATGGTCACGGCCACGGCCACGCCCATCCGCACGAGAAGCCGTTCCTGCCCTGGGGCATTCTCGCCGCTGTCGGCTTCGGCACTGTGTACGCCATCAGCACGACGCCCTCCGAGGTCGAGCGCAAGGAGCCGCGTCCCCAGGGCCACGGTGCGCCGCCAAAGGTGGTCAGCAAGGTAAAAGAGAGCCACGGCCACGAGGAGGCGGCGGCGGCGGCGGCGGAGGAGGAGGAGGAGGAGCACGAGGCGGCAGCAGCTGCAGTCGAAGCGCACCACGAGCCTGCACCCGATGCTGTTGCTACTGCTGCCCCTGTGGCCCCCAAGGCTGCTGCTGCTGCTCCTGCTGCCTCGGCACCGGACGCCAAGGACCTGCTCTCGTCCAAGCAGACCATCGACGACCTGGACCTCGCGGGCAAGCGCGTGATCATCCGCGTCGACTTCAACGTGCCGCTCAAAGACGGCAAGGTGGTCACGGACCAGCGCATCGTCGAGGCCTTGCCCACGATCAAGAAGGCGCTCGACTCGGGGGCCAAGTCGGTCGTCCTCATCAGCCACCTCGGACGCCCAGATGGACAGGTCGTCCCCGCGCTCTCGCTCGCGCCCGTCGCCGCGCACCTGGCCAAAGTCCTGGGCAAGCCCGTCAAGTTTGTCCCGTCCACCGTCGGTCCCGAGGCCGAGGCGGCTGTTGCCGTAATAACGCTGGGACTCTCTTGTGCATATTATTAAAATATTTGAAAACAGAATGCCCCCGAGAACTCGGTCCTGTTGCTCGAGAACGTCCGTTTCTACGCTGAGGAGGAGCGCAAGGGCGTCGATGCCAACGGCAAGTCTGTCAAGGCGACCCCCGAGGCCATCGCTGCCTTCCGCCAGAACCTCTCCAAGCTTGGGTACGTTGGCCTGCAGCTAGGAGGTACTGAATCTTCTTCTTGGCAGCGATGTCTATATCAACGACGCCTTTGGCGCTGCCCACCGCGCACACTCGTCCATTGTGGGCATCGACCTTCCCGAGCGCGCCGCGGGCTACCTCATGAACAAGGAGCTGTTCTACTTTGCCAAGACGCTCGACCATCCTAACCGCCCCGTCGTCGCCATCGTCGGCGGTGCCAAGGTCAGCGACAAGATCCAGCTGCTCGAGAACCTCATCGACAAGGTCGACGGTAAATATAAATTCCTTACCCAAAAGAGTATTTTAAAAATGTGTTGGTGGTGCCCTCCCCAGTCCTCGTCATCGGCGGCGGCATGGCCTTCACCTTTAAGAAGGAGCTCGAGGGCGTCGAGATCGGCAACTCGCTCTACGACGAGAAGGGCGCCAAGATCGTCGACAAGATTGTCAAGAAGGCCAAGGCCAAGGGTGTCAAGATTGTCCTGCCGACCGACTATGTACGGAATAACCAACTAAATGCCTAATAAAGGCTAATGCGAAAAAAAAATCGACTATAGATCATTGCAGACAAGTTTTCCAACGATGCAGAGATTGGATCGGCCACGGATATCGAGGGCATTCCCGTATGCAATCACAACTACTATGCTGAGCTTTAATTTTAAAAATAAAATAGGTTGGATGGATGGGTCTCGACATTGGCCCCGACAGCAGCCGAGCTGTTGCCGACGTGATCAAGTCCGCCAAGACGATCCTTTGGAACGGCCCCGTGGGTGTGTTTGAGTTTGACAAGTTTAGCGCGGGCACACAGAGCACCGCGATCGCATTAGCCAAGGTCTCCAAGCAGTCGGACGTGATCACGGTCATCGCCGGCGGCGACACCGTCTCGGCTGCCTACAAGTTTGGCGTTGCCGACAAGGTCAGCCACGTCAGCACTGGTGGCGGCGCGTCGCTCGAGCTGCTCGAGGGCAAGATCCTCCCTGGCATCGCCGCTCTCTCCAACAAGGAATCTGGCGCGCCCATTTCCTAGACGTACAAGTAGAGCCCTTCTCCCCCTCCCAATCCATTGCTTGTTTTTTTTTTCTTCCCAATAATCCAAAGGGTAAATGGCAGTTTGCTTACTGCAGTAGTTGAGACGGAAAATAAAAATAAAAGTTGAGCTTCTGTCGTGCAGATAAGTCTATACAAACTACTGTGCTATCAACAAGACCCCCCCCCCCCCCCATCTATTTTAGTTGAGATGAAGGACCTTGGAGAGGGCCTCGTTGAGGACTGCCGCAGGATCGGCTGGGAGATCGACACTGCGCCAGGCAATGTATCCGTCGGGCCGGACGAGGACTGCGCCACCGGCCGACGGAGCGAGCGAGAAGGCCTTTGTGAACACGGCCGGGTCCTCCGAGTCAAACGTCATGTCGCGGCCGACGTGGACAAACTTGACAGGCGCCTTGACGTTGTGCTTTGCGACGGCGTCCTTCCAGGCGGCGTCCTCAGAGAGCACGATCCAGCCGTCCTTCTGGAAGAGGTCGAGGCTGGTGGGGCGCTCGGCGATGGCGGGATCGCCGCCGGTCTTGAGCCAGATGTGGGGCGCGCGTGTGCCGGGCTGGCCACGCCATTCGTCGGGCTTCTTGGCGAGCGGCATGTCGTCCTTGGTGGCGGTGGGGTTGGCCGGGTCAAACACGGCCGAGGACCAGTACAGCTGGCCCACCTCGATGGCCATGTCGTCCAGGATGGGCGTGTCGGGCGGCGGGGCCTTGTCGTCCTTGGAGGCGTACTGCTTGTAATCGCCGCGGGCAAACATCTGGTGGAAGCGCAGCCACGAGATGGGGCGGCGCTCGGCGTCGTACGTGTCGAGCAGCTTGGGCGAGGCGTGGCCCTTGAGCACGGCCGCGAGCTTCCAGGCCAGGTTGTGCGCATCCTCGATGCCCGTGTTGGCGCCGTAGCCGCCGCGTGTGGGCGGCAGTGTGTGGGCCGCATCGCCTGCGAGGAAGATGCGGCCGACGCTGAACGTGTCGGCAATGTGGGCGCTGAGGTCCCACCGGCCCTGGGTGATAATCTCAAACGGCACGTCGTCGCGCCCGATGGCCTTGGTGATGTAGCTGCGCAGGTCCGCATCCGAGTACTCCTGCTCGCCCGGCAGCATCAGCACCCAGCGGCCGTCCATGTACGTCGTCAGGAACGAGCCCTTCATGCTGGGCTCCATGATCACAAACTGCGAGATGCCACGGGTGAGGTACTCGGCCAGGGCAGGCGCGCTAAAGAGGGCGCTGCGCAGCGTGCGGATGAAGCCGCGCCCGCTCATGGGCACGCCGAGCACCTTGTCGCGCACCTGGCTGTTGTGCCCGTCGGCCGCCACGACGTAGTCCGCCTGGATCGTGTACTCGCTGCCGTCCACGCGCGACTTGACCTGCGCAGTCACGCCGTCCGCCAGCTGCGTCAGCGACAGCAGCTCGACGCTCAGACGCACGTCCGCACCCAGCTCGATCGCACGTTGGCGCAGCAGGGGCTCCACCTTGTCCTGCGCGATGGCCGCACCGGTGCAGGGCGAGTACAAGTACGGGTCCTGCTGCTGAGGCTGCTGAGGCTGCTGGGGCTTGGGCTGCTGGGGCGTGAACTCGGTCGCCTCGTGCCACTTGCCCGCCAGGCTGTCCACCTGGGCCCGCTTGAGGCGGAAACTGGGCGGCGCCTGCGGGATCTTGTCGGGGCCCAGGCCCACGGCACGGAACATCTCCATCGTGCGCTGCGTGTAGCCGATCGCGCGCGGGTGCAGCGAGCTGCCCGGGTGCTTGTCGACCACGACGACGGGGACGTGGTGATAAGCCAGGAACAGCGCGGCAGACAGGCCCACGAGCCCGCCGCCCACGACCAGGACGGGCGTCTTGACAACAGCAGCAGCAGCAGCAGCAGCAGACATAGTAGGTTGAAGGGGGGTGGTTGGGTTGTTTTGTTTTGGGGTGGGCAACGAGGAGAGGGCTAAGGCAAGTTTTAAAACGGAGCGAACAAAAAACAGCTGGCTCCGACGTCACTCCATTTACCCTCACTGTATCCCCCAGATATTACGTAGCTATGGCATCATCAGGTGCCTCGTTGTTGGGATCGGCGTTCACGGCCGCTGCGCTGCACGCGTCCAACCGCGCGCGCCTCGTTGCGCGCTTTGCGGGTGCGGGTGCCAAGACTGCTGGTGCCGCTCCGCTCGTGGCGCTGCTCAAGGGCGGCGAGCAGGAGACGCGCCACGCGACCGACACGGACGTGCTGTTCCGCCAGGAGAGCTACTTTGCCTGGGCCTTTGGCGTGCGCGAGCCCGACTGCTACGGCTACGTCAACCTGACCACGGGCGAGTCGGTGCTTGCCGTGCCCAAGCTGGACGCGGCGTACGCCGTGTGGCTGGGCGAGATCCACCCGCCCGAGCACTACCGCAAGCACTATGGCGTCGACAGGGCCATCTACGTGGACGACCTGGGCGCCGAGCTCAAGGCGCTCAACCCGGCGGCCGTGTACCTGCTGAGCGGGCTCAACACCGACAGCAAGAAGACGCACAAGGCGCCGCAGCTGGAGGGCGACGCGGGCTTTGAGGGCCTCGTGTGGGACAAGAGCACGACGCTGCACGCGCACCTCAACGAGTGCAGGGTCGTCAAGACAGACCTCGAGCTGGACCTGATGCGCTATGTCAACCGCGTCAGCTCGCGCGCGCACGTCGAGGTCATGAAGCAGGCAAAGCCCGGCATGCGCGAGTACGAGCTCGAGGCCATCTTCTTGCACCACTCGTACCGCTTTGGGGGCTGCAGGCACACGTCCTACACGTGCATCTGCGGCATCGGGCCACACGCAGCCGTCCTGCACTACGGCCACGCCGCCGCGCCCAACGACGGGCCCGTCGAGGACGGCAGCCTGGCCCTGCTCGACATGGGTGCAGAGTACCACTGCTACTCGTCCGACATCACCTGCACGTTCCCCGTCAACGGCAAGTTCACGGCCAAGCAGGCCAACGTGTACAACACTGTCCTCAAGGCGCAGCTGGCCGTCTTTGCCGCGATCAAGCCCGGCGTGTTCTGGGCCGACATGCACCGTCTGGCCGCTCGCATCATCGCCGAGGAGCTGCTCAAGCACGGACTCCTCAAGGGCAGCCTCGACGACATCATCATGCACCACGTCCCCGCCCTCTTTTTCCCTCACGGACTCGGGCACCTCATGGGCCTCGACGTCCACGATGTCGGCGGCTACCCCGACGGCATGCAGCGCATCAACGAGCCGGGCATCCGCAGCCTGCGCACGCTCCGTCAGCTCGAGCAAGGTTAAATACTTTATTTAGTTGTTTATTTTTAATGGTTTCTTTTTCTGCTGCAGGAATGGTCCTCACGGTCGAGCCCGGCGTGTACTTTATCGATGCCCTCCTCCTGCCTGCGTACAAGGACCCTGTCCAGAGCGCCTTCCTCAACACGGACGTGATCGACCAGTACCGCGGCCTGGGCGGCGTCCGCCTGGAGGACGACATCATCGTCACCAAGGACGGGATGGAAAACATGACCAACTGCCCGCGCACCATCGAGGACATCGAGGCCGTCATGGCGGGCAAGAAGGCGTGGGACATCCCCGAGCCCGCCGATTTCCAGCTGAGCAATCTGCTCTAAGAAAAGAAAAATGAAATGTACAGGCCGTTTGATCGTCCTGAGTATAACCACAAGGATTACATGTGCAACATTGAAATTTTTATCCTAAAGCAAAACCCCCCTGCCTAAAGAATGTCCCTTGTCTAGTCAGTGCCGTAGAAACGATCGCCAAAGTTGCCGATGCCGGGGACAATGTGCAGGAGGTCGTTGAGGCCGTCATCGATCTCGGACACGACGATCTTGACCTTGGGGAAGGCGTACGCGATTGCGTGGATGCCCTGCGGAGCGGCAAGCATGGCGACAAAGATAATGTTCTCCTCGGGCACGTGGTGGTCCTTGAGGACGCGGATGGCCATGAGCGCGGCCGCTCCGGTGGCGATGGTCCCGTCCATCAGGAGCACGTGTCCCTTGCTGATGCTTTTGGGGAGGTGGTTATAGTGCAACTATATTGCCACTTTAGTCAGGCAAACAAAGGGCAACAGAAAAAAGATTACCGATGGCTCGCCCGTGCGCAAATCCGTCTGAATAAGGATCTTGCCAATCTTGGCGTCCTTGCAGACGTCGTGGAGAGCGTTTTCGAGGGCGATGCCGGCTCGGACGATGCTGACGCCGCTGATCTCGCTCGTCGTACGGGTTCCCTGGTAAGCGTGGCCGGTGGGCGTCTCAATCTCAAAGGGCTCGAACGGCATCATGCTCAGGCTCTCCTCGATCAGCAAGCGGAAGAGGCGCTGCGAGTAGAAGATGAAGTCGTCACGGGAGCACTCCTTGTTGCGCACGATCGTGTGCAGTGCTTTGATCTGCTTCGTGGCAGGAAGCAGGTGCACCGAGTCGGGCAAGGGTGCGTCCTTGTTGATGGCCGCAAGCTCGGTGCGGAATTTGACGCCCGACTTGGCGAGCATGCGTCGGATGTGCCGCGCGATCAGGTCTATCGCCACTCGGTTGTCGCCGCCGCGTGGAACAATCACGTCGGCCTTGTTGATGCAGGGGCGAATGTACTTGTTGAACGCGGGCTTGACAAACGTGTTGTATTGCTGGATGACACCTGTGAAATCGCGACCTCGCTCTGCGATATCGCGGCGTACTAGGGGGGTCTAGCTAAATACGCGTGTGCTTTTACTTAAAAAAATGGGCTTACATCGTCGAGCCAGGCGGATGTCGTCGTCCGTGTCGACGAAAATCTTCATGTCCATCATCTCATTGATTGTGTCATCGTGGAGAGCAAAGATGCCCTCAAACACAACGACATCGGCACCATAAAGCGTGATCGTTTCGGCGGTTCTAAAAGATGAACTGTAAATATCAGAAAAAGAAATAAGGATTCGTTACCTCGAGTGTGTTGAAAAGTCGTACACGGGGATGTCCACGCGATGACCCGACTTGATCAACTTGATCGTCTCTTTGAGGAGCGGGTAGTCAAATGCCTCTGCAGGATGCGGCCTCAACAAGAGAGGCCAGGTTGATCAGCAGGGGCTACGTACCTGGGCAATCAAAGTTGTACTTGTTTGCGTACGCGGCCGCCTTCTGCTCCTGCGTCAGTGGCATATAAAACGAGCTATGCACAACACGTTGAGGAGAAAGGCAACAAGGCAAAGACAGACATACTCCATCGACAGCAGCACGACCCACGGCACATCAAGCTCGGAAATGATCTTCCTGCAAACACAGCGATTAGGCGACTGTGCAGAAAACCCCAATTCCCGTACTCTGCCACCGTCGTCTTGCCAGACGCACTTCCGCCGGCACAGCCAATCAGGAACGCCTTTGTTTGCACGGGGTTACACGCACCAGAACCCAACGCACGCCAAATACCTCTTTCACCTGACCGTCCTTGCTGTACCACGGCGGCCTTCCTGACGTGAACACGGACGGCTTGTGGCTCTGCTGGAGCACGGGGATCCTCGACCTGAGCAGGTCACTGGCACTGCCGGCGACCGCCGCCGGACCAGCACCAGAACCAGCACCAGAACCAGCACCTCCAGGCGCCACAGCGGCAGCAGTGCTACCGAGCGAGGGCGCAATCGAGGCGGATGAAGCCGAGCCACCCAGCCCCGTCGTCTCACTGCTCGAGGTGGCGGCGGCATCCAGCGCAAACGAGGTGTAGCTCGAGTCCCCCATGAACACAGCCTCGACGCCGTCCACAGAGAACACCCGCTGGCCCCGCAGGACCGGCGACGGCTTGGGGATTGCCGGCGCCAAATCAGCAGTCGTGGTTTGGGCACCGGAAGCCATTTTTTGGAAACGCGCCCACGTGGACAAGACCCGGGAAGAAAACGTGCTGCTGCTCTCCAAAACGCACGAGGCCGCTGTCCAGTCGCAGTACTTTGGCTGTGTTTCTGCTGGGGTGTGCCTGTGAGTGCGCTGTGCTGGTCCCCTTGTGTTTAGCGCGGCCCTTTCTTACGTGTTTCTATCCTGCTCGTTTTATCAGTGCGGGCGTGTCATTGTCGTGCCCTTTCTCACCCAGTCACCACGCGCCTGTGTCCTTTATTCATCTCTAGACGCACCACCTGAGCGGGGTGACCGGCGAAGGGAGGGGAGGAACGAGTCAGGAAGAAGTGGAACAGAACGGACACGAGTCTTCTCCAGCGCCAATGCTGCCTTCCTACGAAACCATCAAGGTACCTACCAACCAACCAACCTGAACCCACACTGGAAAACCACTGACCACCCCTCCCCCCTCGTTCGTTCGTTCGTTCGTTGACATGTCACAGCAGCAGCAGCAGCAGCAGCAGCTGTCGACCTTGGACTCGGCACGTGCTATGCTGCCCAACGCAGCCACGCTGCGACTGATCGTCATTGTCGCGTTCTGGTACGTGTTTGCTACCACCCCCATTTTTTGACACCCCATTCAGGTACACGTGCAGCTCGCTCACAAACAACATTGGCAAGACCATCTTTGACGAGTTCCGGTACCCCATCTCGCTGACGGTCGCGCAGTTTGGCTTTGTGGCCGTGTTTGCCTACATTTACAGTAACTGGCCCCACCCTCTGTTGCTGCTGCTAACGGCGTGGGCTTTTGTACTTGTAGCCAAGACGGGGGCCACGACGACCAGCGGGCAGCTGGCAGACATAATACCCTTATCCAACAATGTGCTCAAGACGGTTGGACCGCTCGCCTTCTTCAACATTGCGGGGCACGTGCTCTCGGCCGTGTCCATTTCGCGTGTCTCTGTGAGCCTGGCGCACACAATCAAGGTATGAGCTTATTATGAGGGAGCTGACTGACAGCGGCATCGCCCCCCCCACCCAAAAAAGGCCCTCTCACCGCTCTTCACTGTCGTGCTGTCGACAGTCATCCTAAAGTCGCAGTATTCGCCGCAGGTCTACTTGAGCCTGATCCCGCTCACGTTTGGGGTTATCCTCGCGTGCGTGTCAGACCTCACGTTTGACAGCACTGGCCTGTTTGCTGCCCTGGCGTCCAGCATCGTCTTTGTGCTGCAAAACCTGTTCTCCAAAAAGGTACGCCCCTGCTGCATGGACAAGGATCGCACTAAACGACGTGACCTGCGCCAGATTTTCAATGACAAGTGGATGGACGAACTCAACTTGTTGTTCTACTCGTCCGTGGCCTCACTAGTGCTCCTACTGCCCATGTGGATCTACTATGACGGCATTGAGCTGATGAGTTTGAACTGGGAGCCGCTGTCAACCCAGGTCATCGTCATGTTGTTTATGAACGGCGTGACGCATTTTGGGCAAAACATCTTTGCCTTCTCGCTCATGACCCTCGTCTCGCCGGTCACCTACTCGGTGGCCTCTCTGCTCAAGCGTGTTTTCATTATTGTCGTCGCCATCGTCTACTTTGGCCAGGGCGTGTCATTCATGAACCTGCTCGGTCTCATCCTTACCTTTTCTGGGTTACACTTTTACAACCAAGGTATACGTGCGCCTCTCGTTGCTCCTGTTTGCTCAAAAACAAATATACTTGCAGCCAAGGTTTTCAAAGAGCACGACCACCACCGCATGTCCAAATCGGACGACCTTGTCATGGATAGCATGAGCGATCTGAATGGAAGCGGAATATCGCCAATCAACAGCAGCAGTCACACCCTCCCGCGCTTCTACTCGTCGACGTCCTCTGGGGACATGCTCCTGCCGCCCATGAACGGATACGCGAACGGCAACGGGATGATGCGGTGATGCCTTTGAATATTCATATTCTTTTGTTTTCGCCCCTCAGTTCATAATTAATAAACCCAGGTCTCTCCTATGCAACTTGTTTTTTTTTTGTACATACGATCATGAGCATTCTTTTTTTTTTTTTAGCACAAAGTTTGGACAAAAAAATGGTAGGAAAATTTAGAGGAATTTTTTACATGAGCGAGCTGACCTCGCTCTTGCGCAGAACATGGGAAACAAGCTTGTGATTGAGCCACAGGTTGCGAAGCTCATTGAGCTTGCGTGGCTTCAGCGAAAGCGGCCGTCCTCGCCTAATCAGAGTGAAAAATGCGTAAGAAGAACTTTTTTGGATGAAAATATTCTTCAAAGCATTACTTGAGACCAACATCGGATTCACCATGTGTGTCCAGGTACGGTGCAGCTTGGAAGGTGCTGATGTTGTTGTACGTGAGGAAGATAGCACAATGCTTGTCGTACAAGAAACAGCCAAGACCCGAGTGGAATCTGCAGATAAAAGGATTAGTCAAATAAATAGAAGGCAGAAAGAAACGCACCGCTTGGCATGGTACTTGTAGCCAGCCAGGGACTGGGTACACATGTGGTTGAGGCAGACATTCTTCATCTCGTAGCAGAGGAGGCACAGGATCGGCTCGTACTTTGTGGAGCCGCAATGGACACACGTGACCGTCGTTGACCGGCGCAAAAGCACGTCAAACAAGTTGGGCAAGGGAACCATAAAGTACGGGAACGGATGCGGCAGCGCCAGTACCTAGAACGTGACAAAAAAATAAAAGTTTTTTTAAAAAAAGTACTTTGAATCAACCGGTCGTACTTTCTTGCTGGACGAGAGCGACTTAAAGTCGAGGCACCATGAAATGACGACATCAGACATGACCGTGTCGTTGCCCTTGAGCAGGTCGTTGAAGCGCGGCAGCTGGAGGTACACGAGAAGCTTATCCACCTCTGAGGAGACCGCATCGAGGGTACGCAGACGCTTGCGAATAGGGACGTCAAAGTGCGTGTAGCAAAGGAGAGCAGTCGACCGCAGGTAGGGCATGAGCATCATGCGGACATACTTGGAGATTCCCGCAATCACTGTGCATTTGCAAATTTCAAAAAAAAAAAAAACTATCAGACAAGAGTACAAGAAAGCACGTGTTACCGGTTGGAAGCATCAAACTGTGGCCGAGAGCGTGTGTGGCGATCAGTTGAGTCAACTCGGTGAGGACGCCGTCCTCGGGACTGGACGACTGGTCAATGTCCATCGAGCTCTCGGTTCGGAAGCGAGGGGGCCCTGACTGCAAGAACGCAAGCAAGACTCGCACAATCTCGAGATAGTAGCCCACACGGACGACGTGAGCCAGTTCAAATCGTTCTGACGGCAGGGCGTAGATCGACTGCACTAGCAGGCTGAAAGGATCCTCCAGCAAGGCGACTTCGTTTTCGTTGAGCTTGGTATCAGGCAGTCGCTTTGGCGGCAAGATCTTTACTCGCAAAATAAGCACGCGACATGATCAAAACGAATACCTTGTTCATCAGCTCGGTCGCAAACTTGGACAGCAGCTCAGAGTGAATATGTCCGGCGAGCAGTGAGTAGCCGAGGACGCCCTCCGAGAGGATCTTGATCAGCAGCAGTGTTTGGTTGGGCGTGTCCTCGCAAAACAAAAGATCTAGGAAACAAAAACGTCAAAGAGATATCGAATGAAATGCTGCTCCATACTTCGATCGGCCAAGTTCTTTTGTCCCCGCGTGGACACCTCGGTCGCTCGGAGGGTGTACGTGTACGCCGATATGAACTGGTACAAGTTGACGTGGTTGTTGAGGAACTTTTTGGGCCTGTTGGCCGGCTCATGCTGCTTGATGACAGTGTCGTTGTGGCAGATGGTCTGGATCTTTGTCACAAGTTGTTCAAGCAGCCTTTCAGACTGGGGGGACGGGAGCGGCGTCGGTTCCGACGTGTCCATCGCGTCGGCGTACTCGTCGAGGGGAATCCGGCGGGCGTTGGCGGTGGGCACGCTGCTGCTGCCGACAGAGAAGAGGTGCGCAGACAGGAGAGACAACGAGGGGCTCGTGGCAGCCCCCGGCAACATGTGTTGTCGCATGGCCGAGTGGAACGCCATCGGCTGGCTCTCGGATCTGACGAGGGCCTCGGTGAACGACAGTACACTCGAACTTCCCTGCGATCGTCGAGGTGGTGGTGGTTGGCTGCCGCCATTGTTGCTTGCGCCAGAGCCGATGTGGGCCAGCATGTCCTCAGAGAACGACTGCGAGGGCGAGGGCGTCGACTTGGCGTTGATCTTGCGGCGCGTTCCAGACATGGAAAAGACACCGAGCTCGCGGCGCTCGTCGTAGCTGGGCGACCGGAGAAGAGAAGAGCTGCTGGGCGAGCCATACAGCGGCATCGAACGGGAAGGGTTCGACGCGGCGCCAGACGCGGCGGTTGCAGAGGCGGCGGACGAGGCCGACGCAGCGGGGATCGGACGTGGCTGTGAAAAGTTCCGAGAACTGTCGTGGTGGTGGTGGTGGTGCTGCTGCTGCTGCTGCTGCTGGTGCTGCTGCAGCGACGAGCCAGGCGAAGATGATGTGGAAATGTAGTTGACTTTGATCGACCCGCTGTTGCCCACGAGCCCAGAAAACACGTCCATGTCTGGGTCCATGTCGCCCTCGGGGAGGTGGATCGTCGGCTCGACCATGTCGTCCACCATGTCGACTGCCCTGAGCCGTGCATTTGCAAGCCACTCGTCAAAGTGCTTGTGCTCGCCGTGCTGTCGGACGGCCAACTCGCTCGAGATGATTGGCAAGAGGGAATTGAACGCAGTTCTGCAGAGGGGGCACAGGTAGGCCTTGAGGCTGACAATGTCGTTCAGCGCAGATGGCTGCCCCAAGCGATTGATACTTTTGATCAATTCATCATCCTTTTGCCTGTTTTTTTATAGTTGCGTTTTTTTAAAAAAAAGAGCACTGTCAGTTGAAATGCCCAAAGTTCTCTCACGTACACAACAAACTTGCGGTAGCACTCTGCGTGCATAAAGTGGCCGCACGTGGAGATGTGGACGCCGGGGGACGGCTCTCCAACAGCCGGCGTCTCGTCCTGGCTCACGCCGTGGTCGTCAAACGTTTCCGCAATCCACTCTGTGTCCAAGCCCATGTACTGCGTGCCATCCATACGTGTGTGCGTGCCAAACTGCGACGTCTCTACCGTTTCAATGTTGAGCAAGTCGCGCTTGGCAGATCTGCAGTTTTTTATTTATTTGTTTGTTAACAAATAATAAAAATAAAACAAAAGGAAAGATTCGATTACGAGAGAATGGTAGATGCCTGGACCATGCAGAGAATGCCGACAGCGTTTTCGTCGCTGTGGAGGTCTGTGGTGCCCTGGCACAAGAGGCACGCCTCGGTCACGAGAGGCTGGATGCCCTCATTGTCCTCCTCAAGCCACATCTGCGAGCTGGACTCGATGTCCTCGTCCTCGTCCTCGTTCTCAAAGTCGTCGTCGTACTGCTCGCCAAGGGAAACCTTGAAGCTGGAAAAAAGCATTACTCTTCAGGAAGGAAGCAAACGAGAAAACAGTTTTCTTACCTGTCTTGTTGGGCTTTCATCTGAGCCATGATCTCTGCCTGGCGACGTTGGCTCTCCAGTTTGCGCCTCCTGTCCTCCTCGTCCTTGTTCTCCATGACCGGCTGGGTCACTCCGCGCACCTTGTCGATGGCCTCGCGGGTCGTGTCACCTCCGAGTCGACGCAACTCGTTGAAGATCCAGTCAAGCTGTGCTCTCATGCCCTGAGCCTTACGCGCTTGGTACAGCGCGAGGAGCTCAGAAAGCAAGGTCGTGTAGGGGTCCACCGAGACATCGATCGTGTTGATCAGTTGGACGCGTGCATGGGTCGCAAAATCAACAAACGTGGGCGATGCCAGGGGGGTCTCCAGGTCCTGTGTACACAAAAAAGCAAGATGAAACCTGCTGTTCTATCTATTATGAGAAGCAATACCTGGATGGCAAGCACAATCATGTAAATAGCCCGGTCCAGGAGGGACTGGCTCGTGTACGAGTCGGCAGATGTATTGGCTTGCTCGAGCGACTTTCGGAAAGACATGATCACATAGGCCACGATGGCGACGTATGAAGGTGTGTGCATAACCAAACGAAGGCGCTGCATGGCACCGCCGAGCGGAACAAGCTTTTTCAGGCACACGGGCGACGTGTTCGGATGTGTCTTGAGGTATGCACGGTAGCCCTAATAATCAATCGATCAGTTTAAATACTGGATTAAAAAACAAACAAACGGTGCAACCTCTTCCGCCTTCTCGCGATCGGCTCGGCGGCAGTTGAAAAAGTACGGGTCAAAGTGCTCGAAATACTCGGTGCGTAGTTTGTAGTATCCGTGGTCGCTTGTGTCCGGGAACCTGTTTTTTTTTTTTTTGTTTTTTTTTGTCCGTCCATTTCAGAAAAGCCATAGAAGGAACGTTACGTAAACTCGGCGACTTCGTTGAGGATGTCGTCAAACTCTTGAGTATCGGCCATCTCGTGGTCGACGACCTTTGCAAGCTCCGAGTGGGTGATCGTGCCACTCAAGAGTGCGTGAATGAGGTGACGGCGAATGTTGGCACGAGTGTCGGCGAGGCTGGTCTGCCAGCGCTCCGATACCAAGGCTATTTTGTTTTTGAAGAAATTAAATACAAAAAAAGTTTCGCTATTTTAATACCGATAAAAAAACCGAGACATTCTTCGGCGAGGAACAATCCCTGGTTGTGGTCAAACGTTGTAAAGGGTACGGACGCGAACCATCTGGACAGCTCGAACGCATCGACAACAATCTATAGGAGAAGATCCTCTCAGTTCACAAACATAAAAAATAGACCCTACTTTGACAAAGTGATCAGGGTTGAGGCTGCACGCAACGGCTTGGGCGATGAGGAGATCCATGCCACGTGTGCGATCGCGCAGTGTGACGCCAGTGTAGTGGTGAACCTGGTCGTTCATGGACAGGCCATTGCGTCGCCAGAGATGGGCAGTCACCTGCGAGCAAAAGACTGTTGTGGCCAGTACTGGCTGCACAAAGAACATGATGTGCACCATGTCGAGTGTCGAGTCGTTTGGCAGCAAAGTCGCCAGGTCGAATCTTGAAAACGAGGAAAATAGTTGTAAAAAGAAATACTAGGTGTGCATCTTGGCGTACGTGTCTGGATGGTTTTGGAGACCAACGAGGAGGAGCGAGCCAAACATCCAGTGGAGTGGGTTGTGCACAGAGATGACAGCCTTGGAGACTGGATAGTCCAAAAGTGGGTAGGCGTGTGACCTTGAATCAAACGACACGACAACGTTTCGTTCGAGCACAACTTCTTTTGGAACCAAGTCGATCGTTCGAACGTTTGTGTTGAACATCAAATGGTCGTCGTGCGCGATGATCGTGTCCCTCGTCCTCTTGAGAGCAATGGAAATGGCATTGGTGATGGTTTCCACTAAGAAAACAAAGTTTTAGAGTGGGGGAAAAAAATCGCGCTCGCACCTTCTTTTTGTGTCGCACCAGGCTTGACCTCAAAGCAGGAGGATACGAGGCTCATCGTCCGGATCAACTGGATGATCATCTGGAAGGCATGAATCCAAGACTTGCCCTCGTACTCAACGTGGGACACGCTTGCACGCTTGAAAGTGTCCATTCCCTGGAACAAGTTGAGGAGGTGCAAGTACCTTTTTGTATCGCGCGTCAAGGGAAAAAAAAAAACATTTTTGGTCGATTTTACTGGTTCAATAGATCCATGTGGAACGGGGCAAACTGCTGCACAGGCTTCTTGTTGAGGATATAGCGCAGGTCGTGGAAGATGTTGTTGTGACGATCGGAAGAGCACACTTTGTGATTGACGTCGATGACGGCTCTTGTCAATTGCTGTTTTTTGTAATTAGCACTACTCAAAAAAAAAAAAAATAATGTCGTACGTCTGCTGGTGAAAAAACAGCCACCGAAAAATGCTTGAGAAGCGACTGCATGATCACAGACAGCAACGCGTGCTCCTTGACGAGCATGAGGGCGATTGTGGGCGTGGTGAAGAGCTGCAACGAGATGTACATGATCGAGTACTCTGGTTCGTCGTCGTTCTGCAGAAAATCTTCAACAAGAGCCGGATAGTTGTCCACAAAGCGTGCGCCTGTTGTGTTCGAGAAAAAAATCAAATAAAATAAAAAAAAACTCGCAGAGGAATTTTCTTTACCAAGCAGCTTTTTGTACTCTATGCCGTCGAGCAGGAGCGAGTAGAAAAAGACGTCGCGCATGGACGAACGCACCCACTTCCACAGGCCGCCGCTGACGAGGAGCATGAAATCGAGGCGGTGAGGGCCAGAGACACCAGATACGTCCAGCGTGATGCTGCAGAGCGACTGGCAGATGATGGTTCGATACACGGGGTTGTTTGAGCATACGCCCTTGAGAAACTCAAACAAGTGTGGCAGTAGGCTCTCTCGGAAGGCGTTGATGGCCGGAACAACCGACGACTTGAGCCCGATCTGCCAGAGGGCCTTTGAAATTTGGATGCACCGCTCGATGGACCGATGCACTGTGATAATGTTGCGCCCCTCCGTATCCACGCACTCTGCGCGCCTTTGCGCGTCGTCGACAGCAATCGGAGGCTTTGAGAGCTGAATAGACGTACCAGGTCAACGACGACAGTTTGCAATCTGATTTCATTCTTACGACGTCGATCACATGCTTGAAGGAGTGGTGCTCGTCGTTGTACAGGATCGACACAAAGGGTCCCTTTGAGTGTTCCCACGCTTTTATGATAACAGAGTCTGTCGGCGGAGCTGTGTTCGGCGGTCGCACGTACTCGCGAAGCGTCATCTCGATAAACCTAGTTTTTCATATTTTTTAGTAAATAAAAAAAACAAGCGTTGTACGAGATGATGGAATTCAAGAGAGAAACCGCCAGTGTTCTTGTAGGAGGAGTCTGGTTTACGGGCTCTGCCTGTTTGGGCGCGGCCTCCACGTTGGCCATCATTCCACCTTCCTTGACTTGGTTTTCAGAGAGCATGTCTGCAGAGTGTCCTGCAGCGCGACTCGACCCCCTGTGGAACTTGCAGTTGATTGGAACCTTCCATGCTTCCGCGTCTCCACAGTCGCAGCAACCTGTATTGCACAAAAAAATTAAAAAAAAAAAAAATAAAAAATATTTTGTACCATTGCCATTGCTGACAGAGAAAAAGATGTAGTGGCCCGTGTGGTCCGTGGCCTCGTAGCAGCGTGTGCACATGACGCAGGTGTCGTCGACTCCGCACGTCCTATTTCGCCACTTGAGTTTCTACGACCAATTTGAAAACGCGTCTTGTACCGACAGCGGTATACAACCTCGCCCTTCTTGAAGAGGTGTCCGCACACAATGTCCATCTTGCTCTTCTTCTCCTCCTCCGTCACATCGGCGCCGTTCTGGGCCACAAACCGGTCGACGTCGAGCAAGAGGACCTCGTTCAGTGCCGTGCACAGCGCTGTGCTCACGTCCTTGTTGACACGGTAGCCCGACGACGTTGCGAGCTTGTTGACGGTCCTGCAAACGCGCACACAAAACCAAATGCCCATTAGAGCACACACACACTCTCTTCGGCAACCCAGCCAACGTACGCGAGCAGCATGTCCGTCAGCCCTTCCAGTCGGCCCGCGTTGGCCGCCTCCACTGCCTCCCTGTAAAAGTCGTTGGCAATGTCCTTGGGTGGCGGACCATACGACGCGCGGGCCTCCATTTCCCTATCGGTGCCGCACGTAAAAAAAAAGAGCGCGCGTTAGCCCAGGACGACTGCCTTCGTAAGCACTCTGCTCAACAGGGGAGCGACAGAGTTGGAAAAAAAAAAAAAGCGAGGTGGAGGGAAGTGGGGCCGCCTGAGTAACTATGACACTCGGCCATTATTTCGAGTGTGTCGCCTCTTAAGACGTGCATACCTGCCTTCTTCTTCCTGTCTTCTTCCGCTCTCGCCCCCCACGTGAGTCTGATACGTTTCAATACACAGGTCCGTTTTCGTTTCAAACGGGAACCCCTTCTGTGTTTGGCCGCGCGGTGCTCGGCTTGGCATCCAGAAGGCAACTTCCAACATCCCGTCTTGTCCGTCAAGGTAGACCAGTGTCTGGAGCAGCAGCAGCAGCAGCGGCGGCCAACAAAGCAGAGTCGCGTCAAAGCAGCTATCCTAGTGCAACACACAGTGCTCTCACGTCAGCACCAGTGCCACCAGCGCAGCGTGTGGTACCTAGACACACATCTTTCTTTTCCCTTTTTTTTTATTTTTTCAACTCACCAATCCCTTTCTCACTCCATCCAGACCATGTCGGCGTCACAGCAGCAACAACACACAGAGCCGTCTCAAGGGGCGAGTGTTTCCAGGGTCTACCCCAACGTCAACGC
>Ga0302230_10000739_pt1 | contig 24548 bp, 37 predicted proteins | sample II_Palsa_N2_1_FD_193523 | JGI IMG/M metagenome (GOLD analysis project Ga0302230, IMG submission 193523) | Peat permafrost microbial communities from Stordalen Mire near Abisko, Sweden - II_Palsa_N2_1 | ecosystem: Environmental > Terrestrial > Soil > Palsa > Peat permafrost | place: Sweden... | reverse complement strand
TCTAAAAACTTTGCGCCGTCAAAGGGATTGAGACATTGTGCACAGCTGCAGGACTGGTTCAGCAAGAACGCCAAAAAAAAAAAAGAAAAGACGGGGGCATACGCAAAGCAGTCGGCGTGCATCTTGTGGGCCAGCGCAGAGATAACCTGGCCAGTAATTGGCTCGCGGCAGACGGTGCAGCCACTCAAACCAATTGCGGAGGCAGCCATATTTAAAAGTGTGTGCCCCAATTGAAATAATACAAAAAAATATCGGCGTGATGCCAGATGGCGGGGGCCACTGTGCATTCTTCCCCTTTATCGCTCCTGCGTCTTGCTCGTGGCTTCTGGTCTAGGGGGGCTTTTCGTTTGACAAATAAAGAAAATCATTAGAGGGAGACCCGCCGCTCAAAAATGGGCAACCAAACGAGCTCGCCGGCCAAGGGCGCGGTCCCGGCAACCAACCGTATGAACCAGTACCAGGAGCAGCGCGAGCTGGGATGCGGTATGCTCTGGGTGTGGCGTGGGGTGGGTGGGGAATGGGTCCTCGTGGCTGTTTTCCACTGATGGTTCTATTTATAGGTGGTTTTGGCAAGGTGAAATTGGTGACGGACAAGCAGACGGGTGCGCCGTACGCGCTCAAGGTCGTACCGTACGGGTTCCAGACGCAGTCGACAGAGCAGCTGGCAATGCAGGAGGCCGCCACGCTGCAGTCTCTCGTCCATCCAAACGTCGTACGGCTGCAGCACTTTTGGAACAAACCTGGGCTGCTGTGGGGAGGCGATCTGTACTTGCTGATGGAGTATTGCGAGCGGGGCTCGTTGCGACAAGAGTGCATCCAACGACGAGTGCGCGGTAATAAATTATGTTGTATTTTCTTAAATAAATCATTGGCACGTCTTAGGCCAACAATTCACGATCGAGGAAATCCACAAGATCATGTGTGAGATCGTGAGCGCGCTCGACTACGTGCACCAGCGCGGCATTGTCCATCGTGACATTAAGATGGTACGGCGGCGTCTGCAATTTATCTTTCGGCTACCTAATCATTTCTCTCGTCGGCTCCTTAGGATAATGTGCTCATAGACAAGGATGGGCAGACCAAACTGGGAGATTTCGGGATAGCCTTTGTGCGCCTGCAGTACGTGATGACCCGCGAGGCTGAAGAGGTCAAGATCACGACGGGGCCCAAGTCTACCTCGCCCCATGGGAGCCCCTCACACCCTGTGCCAGCAACAGGCAGCGACGCAGCGGCGACAATAGGCTCGACATCGCCGGCTGCTAATGTCAACAAAAAGCTCCCCCGGTTGCCACTGGGCATCCTCGGCAAGTCGCACAAGGACAAGGGCCATAAGAGCAAGGACGCAAAGGACCATAAGGACTCTGACAAAGACAACAGCACCGCAGAGGTCGTTAAAGCTGAGGAAGCCGCCGAGCCATCCCCAGCGGCACCAGCGGCACCAGCAGCACCAGCACCAGCAGCGGCACCAGCAGCGGCACCAGCAGCAGCACCAGCACCACCACCAAAATCCAAGGCCTACCGCGGCAAAGCCCCAAAGACGTTCCTGGGCACGGAAGGCTACATGGCCCCCGAGATGGGCCAGTCCGAGTATGGCAAGGAGGTGGACGTGTACGCATTGGGCTGCCTGCTAGAGGAGATGGTGACGCTGCACTTTTTGTACGAGCCGCCGGTGGCGAGCGTCCCCTGGCACGAGGCGCTGGTGGTGGAGGTGATCGCGGGCACGTGCGGTCTCTTCCTTCGCCACATCACCAATACAAGCGTTCTCGTTGTCGCGGCCTCGCTCCTCGCAGGCTCGATCGTGGTCGTGCCAAAGTCGTGGCTGTACTATCTGAGCATGCTCATGCGCGCACACGAGCCGAGTCAGCGACCCACCCTGGCGGCGGTCGAGCTCCACCTCAAGGCCGTCTACAACTGGCCTACGATCGCCGCGACGGCCGTCGGCGCGATCCTGTCGCTCGAGGCGGTCAGCAAGATCGTGTCTTGGCTCTTTTCGTACTAAACTAAAAATTAATAATTTTTCGCTACTGTATTCCCCAAATGTACAAGAAACAATACAACAACAAAACATCACCGGGATTCGAGGACAACAAAGGCCGTGGCAAGGTCACCGTCGTGGCTGACCGAGAGATGCAGTCGCGGGCACACCTCTGCAAGCCGCCGTCCTTGTTCCATGGTCGTGTCCAGCATGAGCGATGGCTTGCGGCCCTGCTTGGCCACATACACATCCTTCCACGTCAGCGTCGCCGCAGGGAAGGCCGCCTTGTACAGCGCCTCCTTGGCCGCAAAGCGTGTCGCGAGGAAGGCCACCACCCGCCGGTCATCTCGCACCAGCTCCTCGAAATCGCCCATTTCCTTGTGGTGCAGGATCCTCCGCGCAAATCGCGCCGCGCCGCGCCGCTCCACCACAGCGCGCACCCGCGACAGCAGCACGACATCAATCCCAATGCCCAAGATGCGTCCTCCACATGCTGGGAGCATACTTTCTGAAATGGCTTCCATCGACAGCCACGTGGCGGACGCCAACAACAACGCCGCCTCTGCCGCGACGACGTTTGCGCAGCTGGGCCTGAGCGCATGGGTGGTGGAGTCGTGCCGTGCTGTGGGGATCAGCAAGCCCACGCCGATCCAGCGTGCGTGCATCCCGCCCATCCTGGCGGGGCGCGACTGCGTCGGCAGTGCCAACACGGGCAGTGGCAAGACGGCGGCCTTCGCGCTGCCGATCCTGCACCAGCTGGCCAAGGACCCCTACGGCGTGTTTGCGCTGGTGCTGACGCCGACGCGCGAGCTGGCGTTCCAACTGGCCGAGCAGTTCCGTGCGTTTGGCAAGGCGATCAACCTCAAGGACACGGTCGTCGTGGGCGGGCTCGACATGATTGCGCAGTCCACGGCCCTGGCCAAGCGGCCGCACGTGGTCATTGCCACGCCCGGGCGGCTCGCCGACCACCTCACGACCAGCACCGACAACAAGATCTTCCAGCACCTGCGCTTCCTCGTGCTGGACGAGGCCGACCGCATGCTCGAGCAAACGTTTGCAGGCGACCTCGCGACCATCCTCGAGCACCTGCCCAAGAAGCGCCAGACGCTCCTGTTCAGTGCCACCATGACCGAGGAGGGCCTCGAGCGCGCTCACCCGCAGCTGGCGATGAACAACCCCGCCGTCCACCACACCGCACCCAAGTACAGCACTGTCGACAAGCTCAAGCAAGAGTACATCTTCATCCCATCCCGTGTCAAGCCGGTCTACCTCGTCTATCTCCTCCGCACACTCTTTGCGGACAAGACGGCAATCATCTTTACGGCTCGGTGTCGGTACGTCGTTCTTCTGTCCTGACATTCAAGTACTTTTCTAACGATGATGCAGAACGTGCGAGCTGCTGCGCGTAATGCTCCGGGAACTGGACATACGGTGTGTTGCTCTGCACTCGAGCATGACCCAAAACGATCGCCTCGCGGCCCTGGCCAAGTTCAAGTCGAGCGTGGTAAACATCCTGCTCGCGACCGACGTCGGCAGCCGTGGACTAGATATCCCCCTCGTTGACCTCGTCATCAACTACGACGTGCCCTCGGACCCCACCGATTACATCCACCGTGTCGGTCGTACAGCCCGTGCAGGCCGCGGCGGTCAGGCACTCACGGTCGTGGCCGAGCGTGACATCGACCTGGTGCAGTCCATCGAGGAGAAGACGGGCAAGCGGATGGACGAGCTCGAGCTGAAAGAGCGCGATGTGCTCAAGAATGTCAACGAGGTTTCTGCCGCGGAGCGATCGGCAGCGCTGGTATGCGAGATAAAATCCGAAAAAAAACTGTTTTTATTTAATAACAAGCATGGCTCGGCAGTTCTTGGACGAGTCTGGTTTCGACACCAAGAAAAAGGTCAACAAGCAAAAGCGGGATATTATGTTGGGGACAGCATCGCCGGCGCGCGCGGGTGAACCAGCGTCAAAGAAGCGGAGGCACGAGCCCACTAAATAGACCATGTATTTTTTTGAATTTATTTTTTGAAAAGCGCTTGAACAAAAAAAAATGTGTTGGGTGGTTTATTAATTTGACATCCGCTCACTTGCGCAGGAGCTTCTTGACGACCTCGACAATCTTGCCAGTGTTGGGGAGCGAGAGGTCCTCGAGGTTCTTGGCGTAGGGCATGGGGATGTCTGCTCCGGTGATGCGCACGGCAGGGTTGTCGAGGTAGTTGAACGCCTCGCTCTCGATCAGCTGTGCAATGATCTCTGAGCCCACACCAAACATGGGGAAGCCGCCCTCGACCGTGACGAGGTTGTTGGTTTTCTTTACGCTGTTGTTGTTTGAACAAACGTTGAGCGCACAAGGAAAAAACAAAAACAAAACAAAAAAAAAAAAAAAAGTTGCATACCTCTCAATCACAGTCGGCATGTCGAGGGGACGGATCGAGCGGAGGTTGATGACCTCGGCTGAGATGCCCTGCTGTTTGAGGATCTTTGCTGCCTCGATCGCGTCACCGACAGGTCGCGAGTGTGCTACGATTGTGACGTGCTCTCCCTGGACCTCTACCTTGGCCTTTCCAATGGGCAGGACAAAGTCGGCCCCGTGCACTTCGTCGGCTACGTCGAAAGAGACACCGTACATGAGCTCGTTCTCGAGGAAGACAATGGGGTTGGGGTCGCGGATGGCGGCCTTGAGCAGACCCTTTGCGTCCTCGGCGTTGTACGGCGAAAGGACCTAGGTAGAATTTCGGGAGAGATCAGAAACACATCGCAGTCGTCAGTCATGTGTGAAAAAGTACCTTGAGACCGGGGATGCTGCCGTACCAGGCTGCAAAGCACTGCGAGTGCTGGGCTCCGACACCGGCTGCCGCGCCGTTGGGTCCGCGGAAGACGATCGGGATGGTCGACTTGCCGCCCGACATGTAGTGGGTCTTGGCGGCCGAGTTGATGACCTTTTTTATTGTTGTGCGTGGTTAGCTACGACAGGGAGTCAAAAAAAGTTTATACATGGTCAATTGCTTGCATCGAAAAGTTAAAGGTCATGAACTCGCAAACGGGCTTGAGGCCGGCCATGGCGGCACCGACGGCCATACCCGCAAAGCCCATCTCGGTAATGGGCGTGTCGACCACGCGCTTGTCGCCGTACTTTTCCCACAGGCCCTTGCTGACCTTGTACGCTCCGTTGTACTGTGCGACTTCCTGCAGTGCGCAAAAAGGGTGATCAACGACGCACCACCACTGGTCAGCGCCCTTTTTCTAATCCCACTGAACCGCCATTACCTCGCCAAGAATCATCACCGTTGGATCACGCGTCATCTCCTCGTCCAGGGCTTGGTTGAGCGCGTCGCGCACCGTCAGAGTCTTGCCCTGTGCGGTGCGGTGTACAAGTGGGGCAGTTGGATCGTGCAAAGGTCAGTCAGTCAGTTCCACAGGCCAGCCGGTTCGGGGTCAAGTCTCCCGGGTTTACCTGTGCGGCAGTGGCCAGAGCACGGCGAGCAGTGGTGGCCCCTGCGGCCCTCGCGGCGGCTGTTCTAGTGGCGTGTGCGAGCATTCAACGCTGACTGCGGTAGTGAGGCGTGTGAATTTAGTTGGCCAACCAAGGAAATGCTCAAGAGGCTGGCCGCCAAATCGCCGCCGCTGCTCAGGCAGTCGCTGCTTCATCCGCTCCCACGGGCAGCGGAATCGGTGCCTCTATCGATGGGGCCCGTGCTGCGCAGCAGGTCTGCTGGCTCGATGCTGCCGCTCGGCCTGCCGATGGCGTCATTGTCACGGCGGTACCTGTTTAGTGCGACGAGGGTGCTTAATAATCAAGCGGACGCCAAGACCAAGAAGGACAAAGAGGACAAGCCCAAAGTAAGCAACAAGGCATGGAATCTGCGATCGTCCAACTCCCCCCCCCCCCTTGTCCCTTAGATCTCGGATTGGCAGATCGTCAAGACCTTGGGCAAGTCGTTGTGGCCCAAGGGCGAGTACGCCATCAAGGGCCGTGTCGTGACCGCAATGTCGCTGCTCGTGGTCGGCAAGCTGCTCAACATCCAGGTGCCGATCTACTTTAAGGAGGTTGTGGACAGCATCAACACGACTCCCGGCATATCGGTCGCGACGGCGGCAGGTGCGGCCATCATCGGTTACGGCGCTGCGCGAACGGGGTCGTACCTGTTTAGCGAGATGCGCAATGCTGTCTTCGCCGCTGTTGCCCAGAAGGCCATCCGCGCATCCGCAGGCAACCTGTTTTCTCACCTGCACTCGCTCGATCTGCACTTTCACCTGTCGCGAGAGACCGGGGGCCTGTCCCGTGCGCTCGACCGCGGGCTCAAGTACCTTTCCGTCATTGCCAACGAGTGCGATACTTACTGAATCAAACAGAGGGATAAGTTTTTTCCTGAGCTCGCTCGTCTTCAACATCTTCCCCACGATTCTCGAGGTTGGTCTCGTCTGCGGCGTCCTCACGAACCAGTACGGCAGTTCGTTTGGCTATGCGACCGCCGCCACGATCGCCTCCTATATCGCCTTCACGTTTGGTGTGACTCAATGGCGGTACGATGTGTGTGCGCGGGGGGGCCCCCCCCCCCCCGCTGCTCTAAACAGACCACGCACAGAACAAAGTTCAGGCAGCACATGAACGCGGCAGACAACAAGGGCGCGACCAAGGTCGTGGACTCGCTGATCAACTACGAGGCCGTAAAGTACTTTAACAACGAGAAGTACGAGGTGCAACAGTACGACAAGCACCTGGCCAACTTTGAGACGGCCTCTCTCAAGACGGCATCGAGCCTGGCGCTGCTCAACTTTGGCCAGTCGTTCATCTTCTCCGCCTCGCTCACGTACATGATGTGGCTTGCGGCCGAGGGCGTTTCGGCGGGCACGATGACCGTCGGCGATCTCGTCATGATCAACACGCTCGTCTTCCAACTGTCCCTGCCGCTCAACTTTTTGGGCACCGTCTACCGCGAGCTGCGCCAGTCCCTCGTCGACATGGAGGCGATGATGAGCCTGCAGCTGGTCAAACCCATTGTCACTGTACGCGATCGGGTCCATATTCTTACAAGTGATTGGTTGTTAAATAAATTAATTAAAAAAACAGGATGGACCCAATGCAAAGCCTCTGCACATTACCAACGGCGAGATCACGTTCAAGGACGTCATGTTTGGCTACGACCTTGCTCGCCCGATCTTTAGGAACCTCACGTTCACCATCCCCGCCGGCAAGAAGGTTGCCTTTGTTGGCGCAAGCGGTGCGGGCAAGTCCACCATCCTCCGCTTGCTCTTCCGCTTCTACAACCCCCAGGCTGGCGAGATCTCTGTCGACGGCGTGCCCATGAAGGACATCCAAATCGAGAGCCTGCGTCGCCAGATCGCCGTCATTCCGCAAGAAACAGCCCTGTTCAACGACACCATCTTCTACAATATTGCGTACGGCAACCCCAGCGCCAAGCCGGAAGAGGTCTACAACGCCGCCAAGCTGGCCTCCATCAGCGAAGTCGTGGAGGCGATGCCGAAAGGATTTGATACCCTCGTGGGCGAGCGCGGCCTCAAGCTGTCTGGAGGCGAGAAGCAGCGCGTGAGCATTGCCCGTGCCATCCTCAAGAACTCACCTATCCTCCTCATGGACGAGCCCACGTCATCGCTCGACACCAAGACGGAGCAGGAAGTCATGACCTCCTTCCGCAGGCTGTCTGAAAAGCGCACCACTATCGTCATTGCCCACCGCCTCTCCACCATCGTCGACTCGGACAAGATCATTGTCCTTGGCGGTGTCAACGGGTACGTCTTTACCGATTGCTCATTTTTAACAGAATGAACCCCCCCTCGTTTCAATAGTGTGCTTGAGGAGGGAACCCACGGCGAGCTTGTCAACAAGCCCGGCGGTGCGTACGCCACCCTTTGGGCCAACCAGACCGACAACGTGTCGTCCTTGACCCTTAACGAGTTTAGCAAGGAGGAGCCAGTGACAAACGCGAGCTAGCCACAAAAACAAACGACAAAAAAACATTTACATTGTAAAATGTGCACGTATGCGTTTTTCATCTATACACTGTGAAAAGGGGTTTATGTGTCGGGGAAGGGCTTGGACAAGGCCGGATGTTGGACGTTGTTAATGTGCTTTAGTGAGCCGACGCCTTGGAGTGTCGAGTAGCCGAGGTATTGGGCGCGCTGAGCCATCGTCATGGACGCCTTCTTGGCCTTGAGCCAGCTGTCGATCGCGCCACAGTCGGCAAAGGAGGACGGTACAATTAGTGGCGGCGCGAGCATGTGGATGAGAAAGCCCTGACGCAACAAAATATCAAAGATCGGGTGGTGGAGGATTTCAACGCCATAGCTCCCGCCGACATTAATCGTGTAGCCGACCTGCTGCAGCTTCTCAAAGATATCGACAAAGCGGAGGAGGATCTTTGTGTCTGCTGAGCCGTCGTCAAACGAGCATCGCTTGACGCACTCGTCCAATCGAGCGGCAAACTCGCGCTCGTGCTTTTCTTTGAACCGCTGGATGTGCTCCTTAGTGAGCGGCTCTTCCTCTTTCCGCATTCTGTATTGAATTTGGTTGAGAGAGGAAGTACGTCGTTCCCTCCTGTTTACGTACGAGAGAACCTCGCTGATGTGGGCGACGTGACCCATCGTGCCCTTGGACAAGAGAGCAAATTCCTCCTCGTTCAGATGCTCCGGCACGAGCGATGCCTTCACTTGCGACGTCTCCATCTTGATCAGCTCGAGGAACTCAAAGTTGCCCGCAACGTCCGCGCTGTGTGGCAACTGTCGCGCGCACGGCAGCAAAAAGTCCTCGGCAAGCTCGTGTGCGTAGTAGGGATGGCTCGTGTCGATGACGGTGGGGATGTGCAGTTTCGTCTCTGTGGGCACAGCCAGCACACGTTAGTAGAGCCATGGATTGGGTGGGGTGTACGTTACTCGTGTTGAGGTCGGTGAACTGCAGCAGGAGCTGGTCGATAAAGTCGCTCTCGCGCTGGTTGCGCGGGCTGTGCACGGTTTCGCTGAGCGATGCCACGAGCTTGAACCTTGGCAGGTGCATCTGTGGTGGCGCAGACGACAGACTGTTCAGCACGCCCATGAGCACGGGCAGGACCACAAGCCCCGTCCGCACCCGTTTGCCCGAGGTGTTCTCATAGTTCACCAGGTGCTCGTAGGCCGACACAATCGACCCGGTCTCTTTCTGGCCCAGCTCACGCAGGGAACGTGCAACGGCGTCCTGCTTGCTTGCATTCGTTGCGGTCGCGTCGTTGATCTTGCTGACCACGTCGCGCTCAAACTCGACCAGACGGCGCTCAAAGTGCTCATCGCTTGTCCCTGCCTGGTAGTGCAACACGCGCACATGCGAGTCAAAGGACGTGGCCGACAGCGCCTTTACTGCGTCGCTCACCAGCGTCGTCTTCCCCGTGCCGTTTGCGCCCACGATGAGCAGTGCGCGGTCCACCATCGGCTGAGCGAGGAAGCCCAGCAGTCGCGCCAGCTGCACCCCTCGTGCGATGTGTGCCATTTAAAAATAAAACTAGGAGAGCGTCGCCAAATCTTAGTCGACTGCGCCAGTGATGAAGAACTGAAGAAAGAAATGAAAGAATCGGATTAAAATATGTGCCTGATGAGTTCAGTTCGTTGGAGCGATTGGACGAGGAAGGCGACAGAACGATCCAGTGAGACCACACAAAGAGAAGTCGATGAAACGATGTGGCGTGCGCCAGAGAGAGAGCGCGAGGGAGTGGAGTAATGAGTTGGGTCCGTCGAAGAAGAAGGGGCGTGTGAGCTCAGCAGGGAGGGAAGAGGACGATGCACGCACGCGCAAACAGAGCGAGGCGGCCCTAACTTAGGACCCCCAAACAGCCTGCAGCATAACGCTTAGTCGAGATAATAAGTATATCGACTAAGAAATTTTCCTCCTTTCTTTTTCACAGAGTTATACATGTATGAACTCGCTGATGTCGCACAGGGCTCTTTCTCAAAATACGTTGAATTACATGAAAATACCGTTTTTTATTAAAAAACAATTTTTTTTAATTTAGATTTTCACAGGCCGAGCGTCTTGCGAACTGTGGCCTTGACGATGCGGTTGTACTGGTCACGGTCGGTGCGCCACATTTTCTGCGATCAAATAAACAAAAAAAAGAGTCAGGATGACGGGAGAGGACAACGAGAGGGGACGTACTGATGCTTCAATGTTGGCGCCGCTCTCGTCATTCGGCTCTGTTAAAAAAAAACCAACATTATTTATTTGGAAAAGCCCGTGCATGCCATACCGGCGAGCATGCTCACGACCGACAGTAGGATCTTTTCGACCGATTGTACTGGGCTCCATCGCTCTGAGCTGTTGTAGGATGTGGTCAACAAACACACATGACCACGTGCAAAGCGCCAGGTACCTGTTTTCGTAGTTGAGAGGGTCGTCGCCCGGCGGATGCAGGATTGAAATGCACACTCTCCCGTCCGGATAGACTATCAGAGGCCAGGGTAAGAATAACAACAACACGTGTTGTCGTCACGTACTGTTTGGGTGGAACATGTCACTCGTGAACCGCATCGTCGGCGGGCTCAGCGGGTAGTCTTTAGGGAACGTCAGCACGGCCGGGAACATGCCGCCCTCGTACACCGTGTCCTCTGGCCCACTGTACAAGCCATAGGGTGGTGAGCGTCAATGGCATGGCAAGCGTGCACCAGTGTACCTAATCAGCGCCTCCCACTCGAGGAAGTTCTGCTCGTCAATGGGCCCTGCCGAGACGCCGTCGGGCGGGTTGGTCACCAGGGCTGTTTCAAGGGGCACCGGTTAGGGACGCGCGTGTGCATGCGTCTCCTCCATATACCTTTGTACTCGGTCATGAGCCTCTTGACGGCGGTACCAACAGACTTGTACATTTGCAGGGCTGTGCACTTTGGTTAAAATGGCGACAAGCAAGGTCTTTCGAACTGCGCTCGGTTTCAACGTCAACGCCGTTGCGGGCGGCATCAAGAAGAAGCTGGTACGATAGGGGCCCTGCTTGCCAGTCGGGTGTACTAACCAGGAGGATGCAGGGCGTGCTCGATATGGCGCTGGTGACATCGGAGGTCCCTTGGTAATTATTTTGTGAATTCTCTTTTTTTTTTTTGGTTGCTCAAATCCATGTGGCCCTCGCTAGTGCGGCTGCCGGAGTGTTCACGCAAAACAGCTTTCAGGCGGCTCCCGTGCAGGTGTCCAAGAAGATGCTGCTGCAGTATCCGAATGAGATTTCTGCCGTCATCGTCAACAGCGGCTGTGCCAACGCCTGCACGGCCGATCAGGGTGTCAAGGACGCGCAGGTACGTTCGGGACGCAGTGCCAACTGTAACACTAATGCTGAGTGATGATGAAAACAAGGCAATGGTCGACAAGGTGCATGGCCTCGGTCTGGGTCGCTCGCTCGTGATGTCGACAGGCGTGATCGGCCCGTTCTTGCCGATGGGCAAGATTAACGCAGGCATTGAGTCGGCTGCAAGCGGCGTATGTTTTGCCTAGGATGCTTTTCCCTTTTTTTACTGGCTTTACACACAGCTGAGCAGCGCCAAGTGGCCCGAGGTTTCGCGAGCAATCATGACCACCGACACCGTACCAAAACTGATCTCCAAGCACCACCACACGACGGATGGCAAGGAGTTTACCATCACTGGCATCGCCAAGGGAGCGGGCATGATCCACCCCAACCTGGCCACGATGCTCTGCGTGCTCGCAACCGATGCCAGTGTTACGCCTGGCGCCCTTAAGAAGGCCCTCCAACACTCGTCCAGCAACACTTTCAACGCAATCTCGGTCGACGGTGACTCGTCAACCAACGACTCGGTCTTTGTCCTGGCCAACGGCAAGGCAGGAAACAAGGTCATCACCGAGGACTCTGCCGACTTTGGCAAGTTCCAGGACGCCCTCCAATCCACCATGACCGACTTGGCCAAGGGCATCGTCCGCGACGGCGAAGGTGCGACCAAGTTTGTCACCGTCCGCGTCAACGTATTGCCAAAGAGTTTCTTTTTTCTTTTTCCCCAATCACTTATTATGCGTAGGGAGCACGGTCACAAGCAGAGGCCAAGCAGATTGGCGCAGCCGTGTGCCGCTCGAGCCTCGTCAAGACCGCATTCTACGGCCAAGACGCCAACTGGGGCCGCATCATCTGTGCTGTCGGCTACAGTGGCGTGCCGATCGACCCCACCAAGTATGCATCTCTTCACCTTGAGGAAAATGTCTAAGGCGACTCGCGCAGGGTGAGCCTGTTTTTCGGTAAAGGCGAGACCGGCACTGAGGAGCTCGAGATCTTCAAGAACGGCGTGCCGTTCGACACGAACGAGGAAAAGGCGAGCGAGATCCTCAAGGGCAAGGACATTTCCGTGCGCATCGAGCTCGGCCTCGGCAGCGTCAACCAGACCATGTGGACGTGCGACTTTTCGGTAAACGCGTTTTTTTTTATTTATGCATTTTTATAGTGAACCGGTTCGGTTGCCAATAGATTGACTATGTCAAGATCAATGCCGACTACCGCTCATAAACCCCCCATTTGTAGCCAATAAAAAAAAAGTACAAAGTACACACCAAAAAAAAAAAGTTGCATCAAAAAAGTTGCATCATTATCGATAATAAAAAAAACCTTTAGGTTTTTTTATCGACTAAGCTTTATGCTGCAGGCTGTTTGGGGGGCCTAAGTTAGGGCCGCCTCGCTCTGTTTGCGCGTGTGTGCACCGTCCTCTTCTCTCCCTGCTGAGCTCACACGCCCCTTCTTCTTCTGCACGTCGTCGACGGACCCAACTCATTACTGCACTCCCTCGCGCTCTCTCTCTGGCGCACGCCACATCCTTATCCCCCCTGTTTCATCGACTTCTCTTTGTGTGGTCTCACTGGATCGTTCTGTCGCCTTCCCCATCCAATCTCTCCAACGAACTGAACTCATCAAGCACATATTTTTAATCCGATTTCTTTCTTTCTTTTTCTTCAGTTCTTTCTCTTCAGTTCTTCCTCTTCAGTTCTTCATCACTGGCGCAGTCGACTAAGATTTGGCGAGGTTACTAACCGACGCTCTCCTAGTTTATCGATGGATTCCTCTCCGCCAGTGCCAACTTCGCCCATCGACGATGGCGATCCATCTCTGGAGAGCGGTGCTCTCTCGCCGCTGAGCAAGTCTGCGGGCAAGCCCAACAACAAGGACCAGAAGAAGACCGGCGGCTTCTTCGTCAGGATTGGAAAGCCCAGCGCGGCAAGCAGCTCGAAGGACGTTGGCGACGACGAGAAAGCGCTCAAGGATCTGGTTGATCTGGCCACCAGCGGCGACTGGACCAATGCCAAGGCGCAGATCCAGGTGCTGGCCAAGGCCTTTGCGTGGCCCCAGGTGCCCATGAGCGATGCAGACTTTGCCAAGCAGAACGACAAGTACGTTGGAATGTGTTACCCCAGGTGGCCTATAAAGCCTACAAAACCCTTAGACGTGACACCCTCCTCGGCGTCAATGGGTCTGTCCCGGCACTGGTCGCACTGCTCAAGTCTGGCGCGCCCGAAGTCGTCCTCCCTGCGATCAAGCTCATCCTCACCTTTGTCCAAGTACAACAACAACAACAACAACCGCAGTGTCCTGCCTTGCTTAATCAAACCTGATGCAGGGCAACTTCAAGGACCGCCCGCTCACGCCACCGCTGAAGCGCATCGAGTCGCTCGTCAAGGCCAACATTGTGCCCACGGTCCTGGACCTATTGAACAAGCCCGCGGATGACGGCAGCTACGGCGCGCTCCTTCGCCCGGTCGCCAATCTGCTCTGGGGCCTGGTCGAGCACCCTCTCGCCCGCGAGAGCTTTGTGAATTCCAAGGGCGTGGAGCTGTTTGCAAAGGCCCTCAACTCCAAGGGAAAGGACTTTGGCCGCGAGTCGGTCGCGGGCGTGCTCCAGCACCTGGCCCTGGACGAAAAGTACTTTGACGCAGTTGCGATCCCAGAGGTCCTGAGCGGCCTCGTGTTGGCGTGCCACACCCTCGACATCCATCTCAATCGTCGCGCCATCATCGTCCTCAAGTCGTTCTCCACCAATCCAAAGTGTGCCGAAAACCTCCTCGCTCTCAAGGCCCACGAGTGGCTCATCCCGCTCATCTCCTCGACCGATTCCGCGATTGCGTTCCTCGCGTCCTGCCTGATTATCGACATCCGCGAGGGGTCGGCCAACAACCGTGCGGTTGTCGATGCTTCTGGCGCTCTTGATGTGCGTTTACAGTTGGAAAAACGCACTAAAAATAGATATTTATAAATAAACAGGAGGTCGAACGTTTCCTGCACGCGTACGACGTTTCGTTCTTCTCCGACACCATCCGCTATCGCGCTCACGTATGTTACATTTTAAAAAAGAATACTTTTATATTTTTTTTTTAAAAACGAAAAAACAGAAAATCGTGGAGATCCGCCGACTGCTTGCTCCTGAGCGCGACAGCATCGTCCGCCTCTGTGGTGGCTGGCAGGTGAGCGGAAAAAGGTCTCTTATTTTGCCTTATCCGTGATGATGCATTAGATGTTGGGTTGCTGCGTCACCATCCCCAAGGTCACCGAGATGAAGGACCTGCTGTCGGACAAAGCAACGGTGCAGGCCATCACCTCCCTGTGCCAGTCATCCGATGTATGGCTGTACCAACTCGGCGTGCAGTGCTTGCGCCGAATCAACAAGTTTATCCCCAAGTTTAACGGCACGAGCCAGCAACTGACCATGCGAATGGAACGCCCGCTCAAGCAGTGGAACGAGGACGATGTGGCCAGGTGGGCGGCCGAGCAACGCTTCAACACGTACGCCCCACTTTTCCAGAACGGATGGGTCGACGGTGACCTTTTGCTTGCGCTGGTATGTTGCAAACGAGTTTTTCAACTGGTGCTAAAAATTTTCGTACTGCTGTACAGAACGATTCTGACCTCGAGAAGATGGGCATTGCCAATCCGATGCATCGTAAGCGCATCCTGCGGTCCATCCAAGAAGCAGACAAGATTACCGAGTCCCAAAGCAAGGCACGCTTGACAAAGGGAACCCCTGCCTCTGGCGATCTCGTCCTCGGCAACAGCAATGCATCGTCGGTTCCAGGTGGCATGCCAACAAAGTACACATACGATGTCTTCATCTCGTACCGACGATCCAACGGCTCGCAGCTCTCGCAACTCATCAAGATTCATCTGAAGCTTGCGCAGATGAACGTCTTTTTGGACGTAGATGAGCTTGGTGCGGGCGAGTTTGACACGGTAAGAAAGAAAATCTTCGCCAACCTTTTTTTTAAATAAATAAAAAAATACGTTACGTCTTTAGCACTTGCTCCAAAACCTCCAAGCGTCGCGCTGTTTTGTGCTCATCCTCACCAAGGGCGCCCTCGACCGATGCCTCCTCGCTAACCAGACGGCCGGTGAAGTTGATTGGTATGCTTGTTTTTGACCTGAAAAAGAAGTTACAAAAGCTTACAAAAACACAATCAGGGTTCAACGTGAAATCGCCACTGCTTTGATCGCACGCAAGACAATCATTCCAGTTGTGTACGAATTTACCTGGCCAACCGCTGAGCAACTGCCTGCCGACATCCGCAGCGTCGTCACCAACAATGGCGTCAACTGGAGCCACGAGTACATGGATGCCGCGGTCGAGCGGATCGTGCAATACGTCAAGAGCTCACAGTAAATACCCATCAGTACCAATAAGTGAAAATATGAAGAGTGAAAATGAACATTTGTTGCATTTCCAAAAAAAAAATTTTTTTTTGTTTTTCTTTTTACATTTTTATTTGCAAAAGGTCCTCACATCAATCGCTGGCAATAGCCTTGCCTCCGCTTTCGTGACCGTCAAGCGAGTTCTTTTCAAACTCTGCTGTGACAACACCCAGGTGGAGAATGCGGTCGCCAGAGGCGCACACGGGGTTGACCGATTTGCCGACGATGATTCCGTCCGAGGGGGCCATGTACTCCTCCACCAGGTCGCCAAAGATCGAGTGGATCCGTGCAATCACCTCGCCCTCCTTGACCCATGTGTTGATTTCTACGAAAAGAAGGAATTTACTATTAAAAAAAAAACCCACCAAAATAAAAATAAAAATATACCAGGAAGAACCGTGAGGACACCGCCAGACCGGGTAAACATCCAGTGGGACTTGGTGCAGATAACGGGCTCAAAGTCTGGGTGTTGCGGGTGGCGGAACACCATCTTGTGTGAGCACATGATGTTTTCGACGCCGAGCAGGGCAAACTGGATAAACCGCTTGTGGAACCGCTGCGGGTCACCGACTTCGATGGTGATGGCGGGGATGCCAATATCCACGGCTGCTGAGCGCAGTGATCCGTCGGGCCCAGTGTTGTGCACGATGATCTGGGGATTTTGCAGCATGGCCATGCGCGACTCGATCGGATTGCGCATGTTTGCACGCACGTAGAGCGAGTTGATGCGGCCGGTGGAGGCAGTATGCATGTCGATCAGATAGGTGAATTTGCACACGACGCGCGTCATTAAGCTGTGTGCGTAAATCTGTGCAGCCGTGCCGTCTTTCTTTCCGGGCATGCAGCGATTGAGATCAGAATTGTCCAGATAGCCACGTTGGTTGCGCACAAAGCCAGGTGAGTTGGCCACGGGCACGGCCACGACTGTTCCGCTCAACTGAGGGAGAAAAATAAAATAAAAATAATTAAATGAAACATGGGTCTATTTAAATGGGACGTACGTCAGAGCAGTCGATTTCGCGGAAGAGACGGTGGATGAGTGGGATGCCATTGAGCTCGTTTCCATGCAAGCATGCGGTGATGCCGAGGACTGGTCCTACACGCTCGCCCTTTGCGACGATCACGGGCACCTTGATCGGCTGGCCGAGTCCGTCGGTGGCCATGTCGACCCAAATGCGGCTGATCTTTCCGATGGGGAGCAGGTCCAGGTCCAGCATGTTGTACGTTGGGTAGTCGGGCTGCTGGATTGTGGTAAGGGACGGGGCGGGCGTGGGGTCGCGCCTGACTGGGGGTGCAGCACGTACGAGCTCCTTTTTAATTCAAGCAACAGCGCGTTTAGTCCATAATGTGAGAAAAGTGTGTGTGTGTGTGTGTGCGTGTGTTTACGAGACGGGCCCACGTTAGGAGCTCGACACGCACGACGGACGACGCAAAGTGGGATGTGTACAGACGTTCGTGGAAAAAGTTGCTCATGTGCAGCTGCGGCACCTTTTTCTCGCACTTTTTGAGGATCTTTGAGAAGCCGAGCTGATTGAGGGTGACGAAGTCGCCGAGGAGCTCGACCGTGTCGTGCAGCTGGGCGACTTTTGCGCACCACTCGGCGCCCGACTGCACGCTCTTGCTCTGCTCCTGCACGAGGCGTGCGTGGAGGACCTGCATGTCGGTCTCCTTGGCCTTGTAGAACGCGTTGACCTTGTCCAGCTCGAGCGAGAAGGCCTCCTTGAGGGCCATGGCTGCAGGCGACTTGTCGTCCACCACCTCCGTGTCGCCAATGGCGTGCTGCAGCTCGGACTGGAAGCCCTCGTGGCTCACTATCGACGGCAGCGTGTCAATGCTGCTCGTCTCGCTGTTGGAGTACGAGGCACTGCCGCTGCCTCCCCCGTGGCAGGCCTTCACGCGCTGCTTCAAGCCCTTGTAGTCACTACAACCACCACGCGTTTTTTTTAACAATCAGAAAGGGGAGGGGGTACACCAAGACGTAAGTCGCAATTGCTGTTCTAGGCCACTTACATGTAACCGTCCTCGTAGTCGCTGCGCATGCGCAGCAGCAGCTGTTTTCCAAACTTCATGGGCGGCTAGCTGTGTGCGCGACAGAGAGCGTGTGTCTCGCGTTCTCAAAAATCGGGCCACGTGGGCAATGGTTGAACATGTTTACAATGATTCTTTTAACGAAAAACGTTACTTGGCACTGGGCGCGCCACCGGCGGGTGCAGGCTCACTCGAGGACGAAGAGTGGTGCTTGTTCCAAAAGTCCACGAGAGCCGTAAGCTGGAAGGCCAGACGGTCCGAGACGTTGTCGGTGCTGAGGAAGCGCTGGTGCTTCTCCAGGTCCACGGGGAGGACGCTGGCCAGACGGAAGGAGAAGGCGCTAAAGTCCTTTTCGGCGGCGAGCTTTTCGAGGTCTGCGACAATGGGGTCGACAAAGAGGGGCCATTGGTCCTCAAAGTCAATGTCGTCGCGATTGGAGATGCACTTTTTCAGCATGGCTAGCGTGTCCTGGACGAGCTTGGTGGCCTTGTCGACATCCTCGTCGTTGGACAGAGCCACGCTGGACGGCGTCACCGAGGGCCCCTCGTCGTCGCACAGCTCGACATTACCGTTCCAGATGCCAAAGACGTCGCGGTCCTTGTTGAGCACCTTGAATCGCTGCGTGCCTAGTTGCAGCTCCAATAAATAACCAATAAAAATATAGCACGGCGGTGAGTCCATACCTTCCACCTCAATCTGCAGACGATCGCCCTTGATGCGCTGCGTGTGGATAATTTTGGCAAACGTGCCGACCTGGCTTCCCTGCCTATTGTTCTCTTGTCAATACAGCCGCCATTGCGTGATCGTGCTCACCAGTCCGTCTCGAGCATGTAACGCGCCTTGGGGTCTGGCTTCTCCGTCGACAGAAACCCAAAGGTTTTGGAGTCGGACTTTAGTGCCTTGTCGACCATGATCCTGCCGACAGTCCATTTAGTCATTGAACAACAACCGCACACTGGCGTACCTGTAGCGGGGCTCAAAGACCACGAGCGGCAGCTTGGCCTTGGGATAGAGGACTTTGTCCAGCTTGCGAATGGCATAGGTAAGATAAACACAAGCGACATGAAGTAGGAGGAATACCAAGAAGAAGGGCACCTTCTCCACAAGCTGCTTGCTATGGCTTCTGCTGCTGCTGCTGCCGCTGCCGCTGCCGCTGTCACTGTCGTTGTCCTTCTGCGCTGACGGGGGTGCTGCGGACGACGACGGCGACGGCGGTTGTGGAGGCAGTCCACTCTGCCCCTGTTCGGAAGAGGACACCGCACCAACCGCCTTGCTGCTCGGCGACGACGTGGACGAGTGACGGCGGCCTGCTGCTGCTGCTGCTGCTGCTGCTGCTGCTGCTGTCGTCGTGGCAGGGTTGCAGCCACCCGCGGAGGCAGACACACCTCGGTGAACGAGCAGTCGTATCATTCGCTGGGTACTGCAATTCAAAAAATCATGCCGCCCAGAAACCGTGCTGAACGGACGGAGCGCACGGCCGCGCAGGCGACGCGCGAGAAGGGCCGTTCAGACGGTATCGTGACCGTCGGCATTGCGCTGCTGCTGCTGCTGGGCGCGTTATGGCTGCGCATGGGCAGCATTAGCCAGCCTGCCGAAGTTGTGTATGTTTTTCCTTCCTTCTTTTCGAGAGGGGGCCCACATGTGTGCTGACTGTACGGACCTGGGCGCCCTGCTAGGTTTGACGAGGTCCACTTTGGGTCGCACGCGGGCATGTACGTCAACCGCACGTTCTTCTTCGACGTGCACCCGCCCCTGGGCAAGCTGCTCTTTGCCGCCGTGGGTTATTTCAACGGCTACGACGGCAAGTTCAAGTTTGCCAGCATTGGCCTGCCGTACCCACCTGAAGTGCCCTACGTGGCGATGCGGTAAGGAAGACGATGCGTGTGGTTTTGTTGGAAATAACACTGAGGGCACAGATCTGTCGCGGCATTGGCAGGCGCCTTCATGGTTCCTCTCGCCTATCTGACCGTCCGTGGGTTTGGCTTGTCGTATGCGAGCTCCTTCCTCGCGGGCCTGCTCATCCTCTTTGGTAGGCGCACTAGATAGACGGACAGTGCTGACGTGTTGCACAACAGACAACGCACTCGAGACTCAGTCACACTACATCCTGCTGGACTCGCCCATGGTCTGCTTCATGATGGCCGCGGCATGCTGCTGGTCACAATTCCTCCGGCAACGATCGCAGGCTTTCTCCAAGCTCTGGTGGGCACTGCTGGCCGGCACGGGCATCTTCCTCGCGTGCGCAATGAGCGTCAAGGTGGTTGGTATCTTTGTCATTGCCGTCATTGGCCTCTCAACGGCGCGCGACCTGTGGGAGCTTATCGCAGACCCCAAGAACACATACGTAAGCTCTCTCCTTTCTCCTTTGCAGGCCCCTTCTGATGTTTTCTCTCTTCTTTTTGCAGTTTGTGATGTTGAAACATTTGCTGGCGCGTGTTGCTTGCCTTATCGTCTTGCCCCTTTTCATTTACTTTTTCTTCTTCTACATCCACCTGGTCGTCCTCAAATACCCCGGTCCGGGCTCACCGATGATGAGCACGCGCTTCCGCCACAGCCTCGACGTCGCAGCTGGCAAGCAAGTGGACATGTTTGCAGGTGGATTTTCCCCCCCTCTTCTTTTCCCCTTTTTCGAGGGCATTGCTAAAAAATTACTGTCCCGCAGATGTAACCCAGGCATCTTTGGTCGTCCTGCGCAACGAGGGATCTGGCGAGACGTTCCTGCACTCGCATGAAGATGACTATCCCAACTCGGACCGCAACCAAGTGACCATGTATTCGCATATGGACGACAACAACTGGTGGCGAGTCATCCCCTCGAGCCGCGCAAAGGACTACCAGGCCCAAGATTTTATCACAGGAGCTCGCTTCATCGCCGATAAGCAGATCATCCGCCTTCAGCACGCTCCCACCACCAATTTCCTTACCATCTTCAAGGAGACCAAGGCCCACGTCACCCCCAACTTCCTAGAGGTTTCCAGCGTGCCCCAGTTCCCCTCCAACTCGTCATACGATGGAAGTGACCTCTGGCGCGTCGAGTTTGTCAAGCAGTCTGCCCGTACGATTATTTTTTTTTCTTTTTTTTTCCGAACGAAAAATCTAATTGAAAAAAAAAACAACATTTCTTGGGGCAGTGGATCGACGGGAACGACTCCAAGCGCTCACGACGACGTTCCGCTTGATTCACATCCCGCACAACTGCGTTCTCTACACCAAGCGAGGAGTCAACCTACCAAAATCCTGGGGCTTTAACCAGCAGGAGGTGACGTGCATCTCCCAAAAGCTCCCCGCCGCCAATTCCTACTACACCCACTTTACAGTCGACCGCCACATCAATCCCGATGCGCCCGCATCTGCCCCTCGCGCCGAGGCCCAGTCAATGTCGTTTTACGAGAAGATGGTATTTTTTTGTTCCTTCCATTAAAAAATAAAATAAAAAGGAAAAATGGGAACTGACGCCGTCCAACAGTGGGAAGTCCACGACACGATGATCAAGGGCAACGAGCTGCTTGAGGCGGACCACCCGTTCAAGTCCACGCCCGGCCAGTGGCCGTCAGCTAGCAAGGGCATCCTTTACTGGAGCAAGAATACGGACAAGGGATGGCGAAACATCTACCTCGTGGGCAATCTCTATCTGTGGCGCCTTGCGCTCCTTGCCACCCCAATCTTCCTGCTGAGCCTGATCGTGCTGTCGTTCCTTCGCAACCGCGAGGCCATCTTCTACACGTCGCAGCTCGTGTCGATCGAGCGCGCGGGACTGTTTTTCTTTGGCATGTGGTTTGTCAACTGGATCGGCTTCTTCATGTTTGAGCGCCAGCTCTTCCTGCACCACTACTTGCCTGCGCTTGTCTTCAACATCATGCTCATCAGCGTCGTGTTTGAGCTTGTCACGCTCGCGGTCCCCATCATTATCCTGCGCCAATTTGGCCGCAATCGCGTCACCTCACAAGCCGAAGCCGAAGCCGCTCAGGACGCCTCGGTCAACCACTCGGTCCTCCGATGGCTGGCCGTCGTCCTCGTCGCCTTCGTCATAGGGGCAGCCTACTTTAGCCTGCGTCCGCTCTCGCTTGGCACGGTCATGACGCCCGAGTACTGCCGCAGCATCAAGTTGCTCTCGACGTGGGAGTTCAACTGCTGAGGAGTGATGAGTGATGAGAAGGGGAGGGGATGGTATATTTACAAAAAATCAACAGAGTGTTTTTCAACAAGGCCAGTTCATCAACTTTGAACAGGAGAAAGACAAACTTTGAAACATAAAACGCCCAATTTGGCATGTCGTCTGTCACCGCCGCAGAGACCACCACGCCCACGTTTGTGGCCAACCTGGTGGCGATCGGCACTCGTGCCATGACGCTGCAGGCGCGCAAGCTGGACCAGCTGCCACTCAAGCAGAACCTGCTGGAGAACGTGGAACGGTATGTCGGACAAATCAGGAGGGACACAGACGTCCAACCGCCCTTTCCTTGCCTATCTATCTATGAACCGCAGCGTGTACGCAAGCAAGATAAAGTGGTGCAACTTTATCGTGGAGCACATGAAGGACGAGCACAAGGTCGTGCGCGAGAAGATAGTCAAGGCAAGAAAGAGACAAAACAACAACATTCACGGAGCACTGCCACTCACACGACACCACATAAAAAAAAAAAACGTTCCAGGCAAAGCAGGCGGTGGACGCAAGCAACGAGAGCTTTGTCAAGACGGTCAAGCCAGAGCTCCCTGCGTCGCAGTTCTACGCGCTGTTCCTGCAAGAGCTAAAGCTGTTTACGTCCAAATGGTAAGCACCAAATCTCTGTTTATTTTTCTTGCGCGTGACGACGTTGGTTTCCAGCTGCCTTTTGCACAACGTCGTCCGCTTTGGCTACATCGAGTGTATCGAGAACGATCTGCAGCTGATGGTCCGTGCGCTCCTCCTTTGCCGCGAGTCCATGAGCTCAAAGAACCAGCTCGTGGAAAAGTTCAATCTGACCACTGTCGTCATTGCACGCATCGCGGAGACATGCAGGTACCTGCTTGCTATTGCGCCTTTTGCTTACTCTGCTTGTAGCTCGGTGGCGGCGCAAAAGACGACAACAGAGCAGACAGCCAACGTTCTCAATGGTCACTTTGACAACCTCAACGATCTCAACGAGCTCTTGGTACCTTTACCAGCCTGCAAACGTAATAATTACTCCCCTTTTAAACAAAGGCGGATCACATCAACGAGTATCTGGCTGCAAACTATGACATGGAGCAAGAGCCCAACAACAAGGTTGTCCAAACCATCCGCGAGCTCGAGTTGATCGTCGATGAAACAAGGGCCATTCTGACCGAGGAACGCGCTTTCATCCGCCGCAATGACAATTACGCCGATTTTAACAACCATCTCAACTCGAACGAGGTGCGCCATAGAAACAACCCCATTGCCCCCCCCTCTCTCTCTTCTGATTACGGAACAAAAAATGCACAGGTGCACAAGGAGATCCAGGCCGAGGTGCACAAAGGCGAGATCGAGCACATTCGCGAACGCGGTGCGGTCAAGCGCCTCGAAAAGTTGGAGGCCCAGACGGGCCAAAAGCCCCCTGAAGCCCTCCAAAAGCTCGCCGAGGAGTCGGACACGCTCGGCGTGACCATTCAAAACATCTACTATGCGATCAAAGACAGCGACGCCATGGACCTGCGCGAAGCCGTTGCCCAGGCCCCGGCTGCTATCGAGAAGATTGCGCAGGAGGCCAAGCGTGTCATCACACAGGAGGCCGCGAAGCAGGAGGCCTTGACAAAGCAGGCTAAAGAAGGTTTTTGTGTCGCCCACTTTACACTTGTAACAGTTTTTCATCCTCTGCAGTCTTTGCTGCTCAGCAGACTGAGCTGGACCACCTGTCGAGCGAGGTAAAGAACATGGCCAAGGGGACCGTCCAGCCCGAGGCAGTTCGGAAAGGCATCGACAACGTCGTGGCCCATACCATTCGTGTGCTGGACACGGACGGGACGTCGATGCTCGGCCTCGGCGACGCCACCCGCACCAACCATCTCAAGTCACAGCTTAAGCGCACGAGTGTGGGCGCCGTCTTTGACAGCAGCAAAACGAGCCCGTCGTCAACGATCAAGGCAACGGCGGACTCCGAGCAACAACAGCTCGACAAGGCGGTCAACACTATGAAGGCCGACATCAGCAAGTACACGTCCTCCCTCGACCAGGACGCCGCCAACAACCAACGCATGCTCGAGAGTCTGGATAAGGACATCTCGGCGCAGGTTGAGCAGGTCAGCAGCCTCCTCATCAATGCCGCCAACGCAGTCATGAGCGAGGGTCTCGATGAAAGCAAGAAACAAGGACTCCTCGAGGCTGTCGAAACGGTCGAGAATTTCGCAGAGCTCAGCAACGCAATCCTGCCCGCTATTGAGATCGAGCCATCGCAGGAGCCACCGCCACCATCTGACTTGGTACCAGAGCCCCACTTTTTTTTTTTTCTAAGCAAAAATTGCTTTATCAGGATCTCGAAATGAAACTAAAGTTTGATGATTCGCCGCCCCCGATCCATTCGATGAAACTTCTCTCCGTCAACGATTGTAAGGCCATCCATTGGAAATTCCATTCATTTTTAAAATTATTTTTCTACCAGCCCCCAATCTGGGCATCGGGTCACTCCCACCATCGCCCATGTCGTCGCCTGCACCGGTGCGAAGCGCTGGCAATTTTGAGCGGGAAAAGGTCGAAGTGGTCATCATCGCACCGCCGGAAACGCCAAGAGTCGAACGAAAGAAGGAAGTGCGCAACGACAAACCCGTACTTTTATTATTATTATTATTTTTTTTTTGGCCAACGCAGCGTGTTCCAGGTCGGAGTGGTCCGCCGTGCTATCCGAAATATCGAAACGCTACTCGAGGAATTAGAGAGGGCGGCGCAACCTGATGGGCTTCTCAAAGTTCTGCA